>TARA_R110001592_G_scaffold114630_2_pt1 | contig 24170 bp, 23 predicted proteins | sample TARA_R110001592 | Tara Oceans TARA_R110001592 (sample SAMEA4398387) | marine metagenome | biome: Polar Biome; feature: [SRF] surface water layer (ENVO:00010504); material: water (ENVO:00002006), including particulate matter (ENVO:01000060) such as... | depth 5 m | reverse complement strand
ACTGAATCCGTCAAATATTTTACTCGATTGAAATTTACCCATTTGTTGTTGTGTGTTCTGTTAATACTTTTGTTACTGATTCTACTACTTTATCCCAATTTACTGGGCCTTCTTCATCAGCATAAGATGCTGGATCTGGTCTACCTAATTCCATGAATGCTTCTACTCGCTCTACTGATGATGCTGATTTATAATCTGAATACCAATCACCATATACTCCACCTTCAGTAATTGTATGACCAATGAAAATTGGTTTATAACTAGTCATAGTTCGGCTATAAATTTCATTAAAATCAATATCCATTTCATCACATAATACTTCTCCATCTTGGAGAATTGTAAATTTATTTCCTTCTAAATATGGGGTGAAGAACTCAACTTGATCAGCATCCCAATTTCCTAGTCTAAATGCTACCATATCTGCATCTCTAAATTCTTGTCTACAATCTGGGTAGATATCATGGTCACCAGCGTGAATTCCTAAAGCAATATCACAAGTATCTCCTGTTTTACTAGCTACTGATAGGGCAACTGCTTGAACAATAGAAGAAAATATTTTATTACGATTAGGAACAACTGTTGCTTTCATGTTACCCTCTTCATAATGCCCTTCAGGAACATCATCACCACCAGATACAAGTGCTGAGTCTAATAAATCAACTAAACCATCTAATTTAATTTGGCGATAGTTAATTTTATTAAAGGGTGGGAGTGAATTTGTAACTTCACATTCTTCAACTTCAGAATTTAAGAAATCTACTAATGATTGAGCACGATCTAATTCAACCCTATGTTTTTGACCATAGTCAAATGAGATAGCTGTTACACTATCATATTCTTTTAAACATCTAAGTAATAGTGTACTTGAATCCATACCTCCACTTAAAGATAATACTACGTGTTTCATATAAATTTAGTTTCTAGATTTTTTAATTTTTGCTTTTTTTCTACTTTCTTGGATAGTCTTATTAGAGGCCATCCATCCTTTTAAACACTCAATACGTTGGGGAGTGCTAATGTTGTTTCTTCGGGTTTTCATAATTTATGTTTTGGTTAAATATAATAAAAATATATGGGGATTCCAAATATATTTATTTAAATGATTTGATAAATATGTAGATTACCATAAAGGGGTAAGCTATAGTTGTTATAATTAATGCTAAAAAGTTACTTAAAATTTTCATGTGATTGGTTTTCTAAATTGGAATTCCAAAAATTTATGGGAGTACAGATAAACTGTACCCTTATGGTTGGAATCGGGGTTTTCTACAATTTTAAAAGGAAGTGAATTTTCATCAGCAACCCTTTTTACTTCGGCGCATAATTCATCTCCAGGGGTTTTTCCTAGGTAATCACTTATGCTTAAAAAATGTGTATTTTCCATTTTATAAATTATTTATACTTTTAAATGCCTTTGTATTATATTCAATTAACTCCATATTTACATCCTTAATATCAATATCCTGGAAGTTATTCATGTTAGCTGTTGGTTTGTAATCTAATCCTAAATCATGATATTTAAGTCCCTCTAGTGATGCCATTATGGGATTTGAGGTGTCAATAGTTTCTAGGTTTGGAATGTTACTATACATACCAAACTCTATTGGAGATGCAGTACCTAGTAGATGAAGTCTTGTTTTTAATGGGATTTTATTATTAGAATATAAATTATTTACAAATATAACTCTACCCATTGCTTTACTTAAGTCTTTATTAGGATGAGGACAAACTTCATTATACCATGCTGCTCCATAAGAAAATGCTATTTTTTCATAATCTAAAAGTAAATAACTTTCAAAACACTCAATAGCTTCAGTTTCATTACTAGCTTGAACTACAGCAACCTTGGTTGTTTCTTTGGGTAGAGGGACTTGAGACCAAATAGTAGCATTTCTAACTGATGCAGATTTATCTTCCCATACATCTGGGATGATAAATTCATTAGGTTTTAATTCATTCACCCAATACATTAACCTATCTGTGTTATATGCTTCTCCTAATTCATGTAAGGAGTTATCCATAATAATGTATCTACCCATTTCTTTAGATTCATAGAAGAAGTTTTTATATTCTTCGTTTTGGTCTAGTAAGTGGGGTAGACAATAATCATAATCATTAAATTCTCTACTTTTTTCTAAAAGTGAGAATGGAACCTCATGACTTACCTTTACTTTTTCTACCATTTAATTAATATTTAATTGTTCTTCTACTTCACCCCAATATCTAAGAGTTCTATTTGATTTAGGACCCCTAGGTCCCCCATTCCAGCTTCTGGATATTTTTTCAAAATTGCTATCCTTATGGTGGAATTCCTTCCATACCATAAACATATGAATAGATTTACCACGATCAAATCTATCCTTTAAAGTAAATTGTTGGTTTGAATTCATTATTTTACAAATACGATTTACCTCTCTAACCATAATTGGGCGGATTTGCAATACACCTATTGAAGGTTCTGGTAGATGAGTATCACCAACTGCTGAATCATTATCCATAGATTCTACTTGAATAAGAGCTTCTATTAAATCATCAAGGGGTTTGGGTACTAATACAATTGGTTCTTTTATAACATTTGAGGGTTTTGGTTCTTTTATAATATTTGAGGGTTTTGGTTCTATTGGTAGAATATCGTTAGATGTAACTACAGAACCGTTATTAATTATAAAAGGGATTATGGAAACTAATACAACATTTTTCATAACTTCTATTTTTTATCAATATAATATAAAATATTCAATACTCCAACTATTTTTTTGAAGGTCTCCCACGTTTTTTATAGGTACGCCCTGTAGATTCATAATTTTTTCTAATGTAATAATAGAACTCCTCAGTGGTACCATTAAACTCACCAATTTCTTCTTCATATTGGTCTATAGTAATGTCAAAGTGCCATATGAAGTTTTTCCTTAATTCCTCAAGGTTTGATGATTCGGATTTCTCAAAATCTTCCCACAACTTTTTTCTTCTCTGGAATGCGATACTATCATTTTCTAGAAGTTTTTGAATATCTCCTTTATATTCATCATGCTTATCATTGATTTCCATCTCAGTATATAAAGCTTGAAAATAGAAGTGTGAGAATTCAAAATCACCATTAATTATCTTTGATAGGAATGGGGAATTTGGGGGTAGATCATTATGGGGTTTAGAAAATCTTCTCCACCAAAAAAATCTATTATAGTTTAATGGTTGGAGTTTGTTTATTTCTCTAATTACTAAATCAGGATTTGATACCTTATATAACATAACCTTCGTTTTGATGGAATATACGAAACATATTCCAAGAAGACAAGGAAACCTAATATTCTATCTGATTTTCATTAGTTCTTGAAACAGAATAAACCTCAGTATCTCTTCTAAGTTGGAGATTCTTTAATTGTTTTTGAAGATGTGCAACTGCTAAACCTCTTTTTTTAGATGAAATTGATGAGTTATTTAATTTATCTATTTCTTTTTGAATTAAATCAATCTCATTTTGGATGTTTTGAGGAAGATTTGGTGTTGGAGTTTCTACTTCTTTACTAGCCTGGGTGTTATTAGGTGTTATTTTTTTGTCTTCAGTAGGTAAATCATTTAATTCTTCATCAGTTAAATCCTCAATCATAGCATTTAGAGCCATATCATGAGCATGGTCTTCATCCCATTCTTCTTCTACAATAGACTCAGTTGGAGCATACATGGTTGGGTTTTTTAATTGTGAACCTTTAATTTCACCATACATATCCCTCTTAGGTTTAGAGTTTTTAAACGCTTGATTTGTGGCTAATACTAATGAAATAGCAAGTGGGTCAAACACAACAATTAACAGCAATATAAATAAGTTAGCAACATCTGTCAATGACCAACCAATAGTTTCACTTACAGTTTGTATTACGCCTAATTCATTTGCTTCTTCATTAGAGGTCTGCATTTCTAAAATCTGAATGTCAAGTGATGTTAGACTATCATTCATGGCCTCTATTTTTAGAGCCATAGTGTCTCTACTGGAAGTAACTTCTGTTAGTTGGTCTTGATATACTTTTCTAATTTTGGAAGAATTTACAGTAATAATTTGTCCTGTTTCTTTATCTTTATATTGAGTAGTAGTTCCAGTAGCTAGAGCTTCTCTTAAATTTGAAATATCTTTATCAATATTTTGTTTTTCTAAAACATATTCATCTTTAGATTGAGAAAATCTATTCTTTTTAATTTCAATATTCTTTACTTGTTTGGAAGAAATATCTAATTGTGTGATGTTTTCTCTAAAACCTTTTGATAGCAAACCATATATCCCAATAGATGTAATTACTGATAGTACTATAAGGGCACTAGTCAAATATAACTTCAGGCCTATACCTGAGTTTTTCCATTGATTGTGAAGGTAGGTTGCAATTGCAAGTTTAGATACTTCAAGAAAAGATCCCATTATGATAACGGGGAATGCTACTCCAGAGAATACTATAGATAGTCCAACTACACTATAATAAGCTGCTGTGCCTGATAATCCAAGTGCACAAAAGAGTAATAACCAGGGTAATAATTTATTATTCATATTGGTGAATATAAGTCAAAAAAGTAAGGGAGACAAGGATTTTTTCAAAATTCCCATCTCCCATTAAAATATATTTAATTTAGTTTTATTTTTTAGGTCTTCCTCTTCTTTTCTTTTCAGAACCCTTAGCAGCTTCCACCACATCAATAACCTGTTCTTTAAGATCAATAGCAGATTCTTTTACGTCTTCTATTTCTTCTTTCATTCTTTTGATTCTATTTTCTACTTCCTCAACAATATCTTCAATACCATCTGGGGTGTAGTTATTGTTATTGTTTCTTAAGAAATAATTTAAATTTTCTCTAATATATAATTTTTTTGCTATAATTAGAAAAATAAGAATTAATGTGGATGGGATTATTATAAATAACATATTTTTTTATTTAGTTTATTGTCTTACTCCTTTATGTTTATCAAATTTATCTAGGATATTATTTAGAACATCATGTTTTATATATCCTGACATGGATGCATTTTTTAAAGCACTCATCAGTTGGAATACTATAAATGGAATCATTACAGTTTCACTTAACCATCCCATTCCTGTAAATCCTTTTTCAACTGCTAATAATGCTGAGAGTATTATTATCCAAGTAACAGTTGTTCTTAGAATTTTTATGGCTTTGTAAGTTTTAAAACCCTCTCTTTTTATTCCAGCGATCATCCCAAAATATCCATCAAGCATTATAATTATTACAACGGCAATAAATTGCTCATAGTTTTCTAAGGTTATCTCTAAAAAATAAGAAACCATGAAACACACAAAAGTTGTGATGGATACAATAACTATGTCTAAATAATTATTCATTAGTATTTTAAATTTAGTTTTCATGTAATAAATATATGGTGGTAAAGTACAATATTATGGTTATACATACAAGGGGGCAATAAAAAATCACCCCCTTTGAAATTTAAATTTATATAACATTGTATACTAACTAATTACACAATACATCGCAAATTCAACACTTTTAAAAAAAAATTTAAAAATATTTCAAGAGCCACTAACCATCACATGCAACACAGTCAGATGTTCGTGATCCTAAATCTCCTTTAATAACAGAATCTGTGCGTAAATAGTACAAGGTTTTAATCCCCAATTTATGAGCTTCCATATGGACTTGGTTTATCCATTTAGGGGAGTCTGTAGGGTCAAAAGCAATGTTAAGGGATTGGGTTTGGTCAATATATTTTTGACGCACCGCGGCTTGCTGAATTAATGCTAATTGGTTTATTTCTGGGAAAGTTAGAAATATTTCTTTTTCATCTTCAGTTAATACATCATTTGGTAAATTAGCTACTGATCCGTTATCTGCTAGGATTTGATCCCAATACTTAGATTCATTTTTATCTTTCCCATTTAATAAGTGTTCCAATTCTGGGTTTTTAACAATAAAGGTTCCTTTGGCACCATTAAACACGTACACATTTGCAGGTTGGGGTTCAATACCAGCTGAACATGAATTTAATCTGGAATTGGATACTGTAGGTGCAATTGCCATCACATGAGTATTTCTCATTCCTGTTCCTCTACACCATAAAGGTTCACCATATTCTATAGCTAATTGTCTTGATGCGGCTTCAGCTTTTTGTCTAATATCACTGAAGATTGTGTGGGTCCAAGCAGTTGAAGCTATAGAATTAAATGGTAGGTTTTTCTGTTGGAGAAATGTATGCCATCCCATTACCCCTAAACCTAATGCTCTTCCTTTTTTAGCATGTCTGTGGGAACGTTCCATTGAATCCTTACCATTAGTTTTAACAATGAATTCTTCCATCACCCCATCTAGGAAGTAAGTTGCGATTTCAACTACATCGGTGTTTTTCCATTCATCATATTTAGCTAAGTTTAGAGAGGATAAACAACAAATAAATGAATGTTCTTCATCTGTATGTAATGTAATCTCTGAGCATATGTTAGTCATACTAACATCTAAGTTATTCATTCTATATGCTAAAGGATTGTCTTTATTAACATTATCCTTAAACATAATATATGGTTCACCTGTTTCAACTCTCGATTTAAGTACTTCAAGCCAAATTTTCATAGCTTCACTATCACGATCTTGAATACGTTTCATAAAATCATCACCTACAACTACACATTGGTGTAGGTTAAGACATTGACGATTTGGATCACCTTTTGGTCTTCTGATTTGGAGAAATTCTTCAATATCGGGATGGGAAATATCTAAATTAACACTAGCTGCTCCTCTACGAACTGAACCTTGGTTAGTTGCAATAATAGTAGAGTCATAAATCTTAGCCCATGGGACTACCCCTTCAGATGTTCCATTACCTGTGATGCTAGTTCCTCTCCCTCTAATTCTACTTAATGAAATCCCAACTCCACCTCCATAAGAAGTAAGTCTCATCAATTCAGCATTGGTTAAACCAATACCTCTAACGGAATCTGGTGTGTCAATTCCAAAACAAGAAATTGGCAACCCTCTATCGGTACCTGTATTAGATAAAACAGGACTTGCTAATCCAATCCAACCATTCCAAACATACTTAAAGAATTTATATTCTAGATCAGGTCTATTTAACCTCATTGCTACTGAGTGGGCAACTCTTTTATATGCTTTACGTGGAGTTTCTCCAGGTAATAAGTAACCTTTTGAAATTGTTGATAAAGCTACTTCATCAAAGTGGTCAGGATAATCTTTTCCTTTTTCCCACTGGGTGTAATCTGATATTAAACTATTATTATCCATTTTTTTCTTTTTTAAAATATACTTTCATCCCAACTCATGTTACCTTTAGAGTAATTAGTTACTCTTGATGCGAAGAAATCGGTGTGTTGTTTTCCAGCTGATAGGTGATCGAACCATTTCATTCTCTCAACTGCTTTTAAATCAATATCACCAACTATCCCTTTATATCCAAGATCCCCTAATTTAGCATTTACTCGGTTTTTAATGAAATGTTCTAAGTCATATTGTGAACATCCTTCTAAATCACCTAATGAATAACATTTTTTAATAAAATCTAATTCTAATTTTAAAGATAGTAAAGCTGCTTCATTAATTGCTGCCTCTAGTTCTGGTGTTTTTAATTCTGGATTTTCTTCAAGTAGTGTCCTGAAAAGCCAACATCCTGCTTCGGAATGCATTGATTCATCTCTAATACTCCATTCTACGATTTGACCAACTCCCTTTAATTTGTTTCTCATTTTAAATGACAACAAAACCGCAAATGAAGAAAATAAATTTACACCTTCTGTGAATGCTGAGAATATTGCTAATGATTTAGCTATTTCATGTAAATCTTTTTCATCTTTAAAGTTATCTCTCACTTCAGTAAGTGCTTCAATTTTAGCCATTGTAGTTTCATCTTCTAAGAATTCACTAAAATCATCCAACCCTAATTCTTCATTTAATAGAGAATAAGCTTCAGCGTGGATTGTTTCCATAGCACCAAAAGTAGTAGCCATAGCAATAATTTCAGGTTTTCTAAACCACTTTGTAACTAAACCAGTCCAATAATCATTTACAACTGTTTCAGTTTGAGCAAAACCTTTGAGGATTGAACCTATAATATTTTTTTCAGTTTCACTTAAATTCTGCTTCCAATCATTCACATCTGACATCATGGGTACTTCTGTGTGGATCCAATGTGCTTGTTGTTGTTTAAGCCAATAATCAGCAGCTTCCTGGTATTCGAAAGGCTTATATACTATGCGTTCTTTTAAAATGTCTTTCTTCATATTTTATTAATAATTAACTTTAAAAAATTCTTTTGATAAATGCTTTTTATCAAATGAGTCTAAATTTAAGGAACTTGGTGAACCTGCGGAAGAAGGTGTTGGAGCTGAATCTTCATCAAACTCTCCAGTTATCTTAAAATGACCATTAGAAGTGTCAGCATTCATTTGGTATGTGATACCATCCATCCCATATCTATTTTTCATAATATGGAGTCTTCCAGTATTATTTACTTTATCTTCTTTCTTCCTGGAGAGTGAGATTGCTAAATCTGTGATCATCATTTTATCATATGATCCTGCTGCCTTATCACCTTCAATTATATCATCCTTAGAACCTGCTCTATTTACTTGTGAAACACTCCAAATTGGAACATTTAATTCACGAGCTAAACCCTTGGTGCTAGTATAAATATCATCAATTTCAAATTTACGATCAGTAGAATTTCTATTTGATTTAAGAAGATCAACATAATCAATAATAACCAAATCTGGGTTGATACCTAATGATTTTAGTTTTTGGATATGAGATTCAACAGTTGTGATTGTTGCACGACCCATGGCAAATTCCTTAATAACTAATTGACCCTCTAATGTTTCTACAACATGCTCAACTTTTTCTCTTTCCTCTAAAATTTTATTTACTGGGACAGCAGTAAAGAAAGCATCATATCTTCTTCCAACATAATCTTCACCTAACTCAAGAGTGTAGTGAACTACATTATATCCTAATTTTACAGCATGTCCTCCTAATGCTACAAGAGACCATGATTTACCTCCTCCTGGGTTACCAAATATTAAACCAAAATCTCCATTTCCTAAACCACCCTGGATTAATTCATTAATTTGGGGCCAAGGTGTAGGAATAGTTACTCTGTTATCCTTACGATATCTTGATTCAACATCTTTAATATATTCGTGTCCTATTTTCTTATCTTGTCCTGCTTTTAACGCGCCTTCAACCATTAATTTAATGGAATCATAATCGCCAGCTTGGAGTAAATCTACCGAGCTTAATAAGGCTTTTTTAAGTTGTTGGTTTTTACAAAATGTTGAAAACTCTTCTCGTACATACTCCAAATCATCACTAGAAGCTGAGTAGGCTGCTCTTAATTGTTCTTTAATGGACAATTGAAGCACCTCATTTTTTACTTTTTGAAGTTCTACTTTTAAGATATCCATACTTGGTGTAGTGTGGTACTTAGCATAGTAACTTAAAATATTTTTTATAATCCATTTATTAGCATCACTTCCAAAATCAGTTTCATCAAGGATATCATGAATATTGACAAGAAAATCCTTATTGGTTAATAATGCTGAGATTACTTTTATTTGGAAATTTGGACCATACTGGTCGATTGATTGGAGTGTCATAACTTTTTTTTATATTAAATTTTCAAAACGTTCTTTTAACCATAAGTTAACATTCCTTATTAAATTTCCCAAACCATCTTGCTCATATAACTGAACAAATTGTTTTGGATGAAACTCAGGAACAAATGAGTCAACATAATGGTCTATGTATTCTTTATCTGATTTATCCATCATAGGTTTTGATAAATCCATCACTTTATATCTCTTCTCAAGTGCCTCTGGATCACTCAGAATTCGAGCGTATATAACATGATCTTTTAGTCTACTTTCACTTAAAGATAAAATATCAGATAATTCAATCTTATCACCCTTTAATTCAGGAAATAATTTGTATAATTTCTTTACACCTAACCCCTTTATACCTGGGATTTTATCGGATGCATCTCCTAGTAGGGCTTTATATAAAATGAAGTTGTGTGGAGGTAGACCGAATTTTTCTTCAACTACTGAGGGGGTGTAATATTGTTTAATAATTGGTGAGTAGACGATTACTTGGTCACTAACCAACTGTAGGAAATCCTTATCGCTAGATACTATGAACATCTTATCATCTGGTGAATTTGGCAAGGTATCGCTTAAATATGCGATGATATCATCTGCTTCTACCTTATCAATAGAGAGTGACCTAACTGGGAGGGTGCTTTGATATTGGATAATTCTTACAAGTTGATCAACTTTAGAATCATCTTCATCAGAGTGGGAATCAAAGGCCTCCCAATTAGTTACTCTAGAGACATTTCTTTCAGATTTATATTCGGGGATAATATTTTTTCTATTATTAGACGAACCCATCCCATCCCATACTATAAAGACTTCGGTTGGTTCTATTTGTCTAATCATAGCTCCTAAAGAACGGTAAAAACCACCTAACCCACCAATATGTGCTCCATCTTTATTTACAGCTGGTATAACTGTAAAGTTTCTAAAGAATAGATTTAAGGCATCTATTAGTAATACTCTTCTTTCCTTAGGAGAATCATCCCCTTGCTCGTGGACATTGTCCAAGAGGCTTAATACATCTCTGTTACTCATAATTTATTGTGGTTCTTCGGTAAATACTTGAATTCCTAATTCTGATGAATCGTCTTCGATAATGGTAAAATCTCCACCTCCCAATATCTTCTTCCACTCCTCAATATGGTCTTTCTTATAATCTTTAAGAGCTTTATCATCATCCTTAATAAACCCATGTGGGGTCATAACAATTCTCCCTTTGGTTGCAATACCATTAATATGATTTTTATCAATTTGGATGTTTGTTCTTTTAGCAAATTCAACCTGCTTGCCATCTTTAATTGCTTTAATCTTAGATGTTCCAGCATTGGCTACATTACCAAATGTAACTACAAATGTAGCATCAAACCACATAGCAAAACCTCCCTTATTCATAAGTTTTGGTTGTCCCATTGGATTTGAAGGTTTTTGTGTCCAAACTTTATTAATACAAACTAAAGTATTAGTAAATGGTGAAGACTCTTTACGTGATAAAGTTATACGTTGGTTAACACTATTTCCAAATTGAGTTGACATTGCACCTGCATTCCACTCATTATTATTTTTATTAGATTTAACCGACATCTCACAAGGTACTGATCCAATTGAATCCCATAAGAACATTAATGGAACTGGTAGGTTCATTTTCTTTTGTTCATCTAATAAATCTAAAATAAACGCGGCAACATCTTCGATTGTGTTAATAATTTCTCTATCTACATAGAGGAAATTACCTGTATAATCTAAAACTTCACCTGTTTTTTCATCAATCACTTCTTCAACTTCTAATCCCATCATTTGGGCATGCTCCCACGACCACTTCATCTCTGTGATGATAAACACGGGCATAACACCACGCTTCTGAGCAGCAACAGCTGCTTCCAAAAGCGCGGTAGTTTTACCTGTATCTGAGTGGCCTCTTAAAATTGAAATATGACCTAAGGGAATACCAGGAACTGATGTTACATCTTGGAATGCTTTAGAAAGTGGAATCCATTCTTGGTCTTTGAATTTAACACTAGAGTTAAGTCCTTTTTTTGCTTTAAACCCATTAAGGTCGAATCCTTTTTTAAGTTCGGAAGAAACTGCTTCCGATAAAGATTTATTCTTTTTAGCCATAACTTTTTATTTTTTATTAAAATGGTAAATCATCTGTCTCAGTATCATCTCCAAACATATCATCAAACTTCTCAACTGGGGAAGCTGTAGATTTCTTGGTTGATAGAGAATAATTAGACTTTGGTTCTGCTTTTACATCACTATCAAAATCGGATGGTTTTTCAGCAATAATTTCTCCTTCTTTTTCTTGTGATTCAGGATCGAGGAAATTTTGAAGGATTGTTTTCAACTTATCAAAATCCTTTTTAAATGGAGATTGAAGTGCTAAAATATCATTTTGGTTCTCTAACCAACTTTTAACTAATGTTGCATCATCACTTAATGGTGATTCTTTACGTTTGGGTGAGATAGAAACAACTTTCAAGATAGTTCTACCATTCATATCACCTTGCTCAACACTGATTGTGAAATCGAATCCATTAGATACATCTGTGAAATTTCCGTAATCTTCATCATCTGCTACACTTAGCAACTGTTGATAAACATTCTTTCCAAATTCCCAAAGACGAACACCCATGTCCTCTTCTCCACGAACTACAACTTGTGCGAAATAACGCATTTTTGGATCTAACTGTTTAGCTAATTTCCAATTTGTAGATTCATTAGTTTTGCGTAGTTGTTTAGTAAACTCAACGATTGGGTCTTTCTCATTCCAGTTAGTCAAGGCATAAATTGGGAATTGAGACAACCCGTAGTGGAGTTGAACTTCCTTAATAGGCCATTCTGTTTCGAACTTTGAAGGAACAATTCGTACTTGATGTTTTCCTACACTTTTTGGTTTCCAATAGATTTTCTTGTAATCTACTTTTTCATACTCCGTTTTCTTTGTTTGAGGTTGGAGAGCCTCCATTTTGCTTCTAATAAGACTTAAATCCATAATATAACTTTATTTTTAAAATACGTGATTGAATATACTAACCTTAGGTTAGGGAGCCAAATACTTTTTTTAGAGATTTACGATATCGTGAATCTTAGTATTTAGTTGTTTTAACTCGTTATGTTGAGTTAATAGTATACAATTGCGATAGTGATTCCAATCTATTGGGAATTTATTATCTACTACTCCACCATTTAAGGATTTGATTAGAGTATTTAGGGCATTGATTGTATACAGAGTATTGGTTTCTTTTTTTCTATGTACCAATATTGTGTTTTCTGGAATTGATGATATATTACCTTGGTCTACGTTGTAAGTTACAACATATTCATCATTACTTTTAATATTTAAGACAAATATTTTATTGTAAAGCACATCATATTGGGATGAGACTCTCTCAACAAGGTTGTCGATCTCATCAAGTTGAGTAAATGTGCAAAATAATCTGTTATTCATAGAACCGTAAGCATTTCCTAGTACATCAAAATCGTACTGGTCATACATATTGGTTGGTTTTTGGAGAGTTGATTTCATAACTGTTTAATTTAAAAATTGTAGGTTTTCCCTTTTTTACTTTTTGTGTTTAATTTATACTTTTTAAAAATTTTATTAATTGCTTCAATTACATCTTCCTCACTCTCATCAACATCTAATAGAAATGAATCGTAAACATACAGCACTAATTTTGTTTTTTTATTCCTTAATAACTTCAATATTTCCCATAATATACAAACATTCATGGACGTTTCCAAGTTTTGAAGCAAATAATTCAGTAACTTTTGTGGATTCATATTATCCAGTTTATCCTTTTCAAATTTATGTTTTGATATAGGACACTCAATGTAACCTCGGCTTTCAAATTCTTGCCATAAGTTATTAGTATATACTTTAATCTTTTGGAAGAACTCCAAATGCTCATACTGCTTAAATACCCCACCATAAAGTTGTTTAAAGGTTAATTCCTTAGCCTTTTTGTAATCCACCCCATACATTTCAGCAAATGATTGATGTATATCACCTTCGGGGAAATCATACTTTACTAATTTACCAAGTAGGGTTGGGTGGTAAGCTCCTATATCTAAATCCAAAAAGTAATCATTCCTTGGTATAAACGACTTACGCTCACCTGTGGATTTACTTAATGCTGAGAAATTAATTCCTCCAAATTTATTTGAAGGTCTCATTGTTGTAGTATTGAGATTGTATTGTGTAAATATCTCCCCCTCTGCTTTGAATTTTGGGAAGTATTCATTGTATACCTCTTGGTCTAATTTCAATCCTACTTCTTCAATCATATTAAATACCAAATCTGCTTTATCTCTGAAGGTATTTGGGGATGGTTGGGTGAAATTTTCAAATGTCATCTCACAATATTCATAATGCTTTACAACAGGTATTATACAATTGATGTTTTCTTGCTCGGGAAATTTCCTATGGTAGAATTCATGGGTTGATGTATACTCATGTATATACGGAGGAGGAGGTGGTGGTGATGTATGAGAAGCTTTGTGAAAGAAATAATGATGGAATTCCTTTTTGTCTCTAACATATATGGTCTCGATATCTGCTAGTACTTGTTGTATATCATCATACCCCAATGAGAATGTGTCATTATGTTGAATTGGTAATATATAGCCTTTTTTCGCGTTTATTAAGGGTCTAATATATATTAAAGATACGGGGTTTAATGTTGGGTGTATAGAGGGAGAAAATGGGATTATTTCAACAAAGGCTTCTTTATGTCCCTGCCTTCTAAACACATCAAGTTGATCTTCACTTTCTATTAACCAAAACATAACTTTAATTTTGGGTGAATGTAAGAAGGCTCCCAATGGGAGCCAAGTTATCTTACATAGTGTTTTTTGTTATTTATAATATTTTAAGAATCTATCTTTAAACCATTGAGTAAACCCATACCATTTATCTCTATTTTCAACTAATTTAATTATGTTTCTATTAGTTGTGTAGGTTTGTGTTTTGTCTCCTTTTATTTGCCAAAGTATTTCTTTTGGTGTGTATAAATCCCAAGCAACATCTTCATCTCTATTTTGGAATTTGATGAATTGTTCTTTATTGATTTCTAAATAGATATTTTCATTGTTCTTTTTAACAATATATCTTGAGAGCACACCTAAGTCATAATCTTGTTTTGTTGGTCTTGATTGAGCTGATTTTGGGAGTGATCTTTGGGTAGCAGGGTTGTTGAGCTCAATATTAAAATTACCATCAAATGGGGTTAATGGTATAATTTTATTAGAACTAGGTAACCCAAATTTATCTATGAGTGTTGGTATACCATCAACTAAAATAATATCTGTGGGTAGGGTTAATTCTAGGTTGGGTGTGTCTTGAGGTGTTTTTCCAGTATATTTTCTACCATTGGATAACTCATAATAAGGCCCAACATATTGTTCATTGTTATTAATGAGGATATACTCTCCTTCACTATATAAGTTGGTTTTTATTTGGGATTTTGGATAATATGCCATTTTATGAGATACATTTATAGTTAGTTACACCCCCATTGTTAGAAACTACAGGAAGTGGTAGAGGTGTTGAACTTAACCCATGAGCACATTTTAGTTCTTCTATTGTTGGGGCTACAAAGTAATCTGGGAGTTTTCCTCCTGGGTATTTTACAGTACGTTTATTATCAGCTGTGACCTTAGTAGAAGTTCCTTGTTTCTTTAAAGTTAATTCAAAGTGAGAATGGATATCATATTCATTTGGGTTATTATCCCCTGATTTACCTTCCTTACCAACTATATCATTGAAATTTACTATATCACCATTTTTAAACCCAAAGTAATTAGAGTGTAAGAATCTAACTTGTCTACCTGTAGGTTTATCGGTTGATGGGTCTAATTCTGCAATTTTAATTATACCATATATATTAGGTACTTGTTGAACTATTTTTCCTTTTTTGAAAGGGCATGTTTGGGGTAATGTACCTCCAGCAGCTAAATCTACAGCTTGGTGTATGCTCGATTCAACGTTTCTTCGTCCAAATCCTGAGGTGATTCTACAGGTTGTTCCTGGTATTTTGTAGTATTTACCTGATCCTGTTGTAGGGTCTTTTGTTATAATTTGGAGATATCTATAAGCACCTTTAGCTTTCCCATCAACCGAACTATGTTTCCATGGGGTGGATAAATCAGCATCTACTCGTACTTTATCTCCTTCTCCTATTGATGTTGGTGGTGGGAGAGATGGTGCAGTTGCATTATTGCTATTTTCAATTATTCTTATTAATAAATCTTCAGATATTTCTAAATCTTTGATCTCTGTTGATTTAGGGACAACCATAGTTTCAACTGAGGTAGTCCAATCATTTTTCTTGATTGAATTACTTAGACCTGTTATAACAAAATCAAGTGTGTTACCATAATTTCTAGGTAAGAATTTAGTTTGAATGTGAAGCTTATTATAGATTTTGAATCCTGAAAGGCCATCCATATCAAAACTAAATTTAAATGGGATGAACCCAATTGAGCCTCCATTTTTATTTTTATTTTGGAGGTACTTATAATATTCAGTAACTATAGATATGTTATTTCCTATCACATCATCATCAAATCTAATAAGAGCACGTACACCACTTTGTGTCCAATCTGTAGATGGATTTTGGCCTCTTCCCTTAAAACCATAACAAGCGGTATAAGCCCCTAAGAATGACCTAACATAGTTTTCTTCGGCTTCACTATTACCATTTATAAGAGTTTCATGTTCTTGTTTATTTTTAGCTGTAGTTACTTCTGTTTTGAATCTGTCAGTTAAACCTTTATTCCAATTGGAGAAAGCTGTAGCTTCTACTCCTTTAACATACCCTCCAGCAGTTGCCCCAATTGTCATCATAGTAGCATACTCAGGTGTAATAGCTGTTTTTAAATTTATATTTCTTAGGAATGTTGATGTATTATATTTTGGGTTATATCCTACAACTTCTAAACTATATCTACCACCACTTCTAGTTCTACCTGGAATTGGTGTTGAGTCTACTATTTTAAGAGTGTTTGAATCTTCATCTACTATGGGTTCTAGATTATTAACCCCACCCATTGCTTTATTTATTCCAGTACATAGAGAACTGAGGAATCCAAATAATCCAATATCTCCCCTATCATCAGTATTTTCATCTAAACTACTTACTACGAAGTCAAAGTTGAGATACATATTCATCAAATATGCTGAGTTTTTATGAGGTGAAGGTGCTTGAAAGGGTGGAAGTTCAGGAAGGATTAGTGCAGGATTATTAGGTGTTCCAGCTTTAAAGAATGAATCATTTCTAACTAAACATACTCTAGGGTCTAGAGAGATATGGTTTGGAAGTGAATACATTAAAGTGTTATCTACATCCTCATCCATTTGAAATAAAGGTGGGAAATTTTCACCAGATTTTATGTTAGGTATAATTGAATCTTTAATATATTGAATTAGATATTTAACTCTAATATAGTGATCTTTATTTTCAGTGTTTAAACGTATAACGGGGATTGTTGGGATGAGAGATGTTTTTGATAATATTTGGTCTACTTCAATACTTTTACTTTTGGTTGATTTTATAGAGTAACCATTACTAGCATTCCCTCCAGCGTGTTCATATAAAAAATCCTTTTCGACTTGTTTTCTATGTCTTTCTGAGCGGTATTTTAATGTTTTTGTTGCTTTAACTCTATCTGGTTCTCCGAATGATGTTGACGCCATGACTGTATATGTGACAGTTTGGATATTTTTTCCAGATGCACCTGCATTTAAAATTCTACCTATAAATCCTTTCCTATTGTCTCCTGTTTTGATAGTTATCCCTCTAGAAGTTGATCCAGTATTGTTTCTGTTTATAAACTTCCAAGCCCACAACATTGAAGTTATTATGTTGTTATTATCATATGGAGATAAGTAGTCTTGGGTTGTATCCTCTTCATCCGAACCTTGAATTGCTGAGGATTGATCTTTAATAAATTTACCTAAAATGGGTGATATAGAAACATTTGATTTTAGAGATTCTACAACATCCCCCATACTAATCATTTCTAGGCTTACATCATATGATCCATCGGGGTTAAAATCCCAACTAAAGTTAGATATTTTACCTAAAAATCCATCATAATTACCATCATACCTTGTCCTATATCCTTCAATTGTTGGTTGGATGTCTCTCCATGATCTATCACTTTCAAAAGCAAGGTTGAAAAATCTTGTTGGATCTTCTATTAAGGTGTTTTTGACTGTTTTAAAAGTACCATCATTAGCAATATAACTGGCATTCCCCCACTCTATTAAAGCTGTATACCCTAATCTTAAATATAAAGTATCTATTATATCAAATTGGTCTCTACTATAAACTTTGATTTTAATACTTGCTTTTTTTATAGAACCCCTATTTAGATTTTTTATTGAAATACTTTCTATACCGGGCATAGGGATAATACCATATTCTGGGTTAGCTTCATATCCTGATATTGGTGAGTTTGAATATGATTTAGGGGAAAGTAGACCTCCTTTTGATTTTGTACCTTTAGGTTTGCTAGAAGTACCTCCAAATAATATGTTTTTTCTGGCTAAATTCATCCCTTTGAGGTTTTTATTTAAGCCTATACTTGTTAATTTTTCTTCATCTATAGATACTCCAGAAGCTAGTTTAACCCAGGATGTGTTGGAATTTAGAACTACAAGTTGGTCTGTGGTTCTTGATTCAGTTCCGTGGAGTGATTGCCTTTTGTTGATTTGACCTGAAGTATAGTCTGGTATTTCTTCTCCTATGATATTTCCCATAACTTATTTTAAAATAAAGGATTGTTTAAAGCTTCATAATCACCAAGAATACTTGCTACCCTATTTGGTGAAGGTATTCTTAATTGTATTCCTCTAGGTGGGAATATTGATGCATCAGAATATTGAGGATTTGCTGAAGAGATTATCCACCATATTGATGAATCCCCATAGTAGGTTTGTGCTAAGATATCATAACGATCTCCCATAGATGTATTAACATATATATCATTAGAATCTCTATCAATCTCAGGATACTGTGTTGTTGTATATCTTTGAGGTGTGGAATCTATTACTATACTTTGATATTGGTATCTTTTCATATATGTGGTTAGGTTTATTCAGGTTACTGTTTTAAATCTTTTTGCCACTTTGTTGTAAGGGGTAATTTATTAGTTATAAATCTACTACCAATACCCTCTCCAGGATTAGGTTGGATTTCTGGTCTGAATTGGTGTATTGGGGTGAATTTAAATCCAGTAACTTTAACCATATATGGTAATTCATCTGGGTTTTTAGCTGTTCTATTCTCATCTGATCCTGCTACACCTATTGAGGGAGTGAGGGATAATTCCCAAGAAGATTCTTCTGGTATATCGTATGTTATACTAGATATAAATCCAGTTTGCTCATAGATATAATCTCCAACAGTTAATTTTGATAAGTTTCCAGCCATATATCCATATTTGGTGTAAGTAGGTGCAAGGGTAGATGCTAGGTAATTTAATTTTTGATACATACCATGCATTTCTCCTTGAGATTGAGCTACTACAGTGAAAGATAATGAAATATCTCTGTCAAACCCACCATATTTATAAAATTTTTCAGCTCTGCCTAAATATTCTTGACTATCCCAATTAGCACTATATGAATCAGAGAAACCATCTATGAAAGCTCTGAAGTTCATGTAAGTTGTGTTGGAAGGATCTTCAGGATCTATAATTCCTATTCTAAAGGCAATTATATCATTATAATCCCCACTATTTCTTCCCTTTTTAGAGGTAGTTTCATATATAGGAGAAGCATTTATCTGGTCTAATACCTGGGATTTATCTTTTACATCAGTAGCATGTGTTCCTTTTACTCTGCCTGGGTCGCCTAAATTTAATCTATTCTCAATAGAATATTCAGAACTTAATTTAGTACTAGGTTTTGGATATTTTTGGTTTAAACTTGTAAGATATGTTGGGGAATCGTTAGGGGCAGTTGTTTCCTCATTGTATAAATCTCTAGATGATTTTTGATTACCACTTGTTAGTAAAGTCTTACTTTCTTGAGATTCTTCATACAATGAAGAGTAAGAGGAATTTTCAAATCCTAATTCATACCCATTGGACCCAGTTATAATATTATTATTAAGTAGTCCTAAGTTTAAAGATTCATATTTACCAGATAATCCTTTGTAAGGTTTGATTAAATCAATATCGGATGTGTGGAGTTTTATTCCACCTTTTTCAAAATATGAAGGATTTGTAAGTTTTAAGGGATTTTTATTCCCTGTTCTTTGATCTGCGAAATTTATTTTGGTTTTTCCAATCCCCAATTTTGAACCTGGACCTCCACCATATTCTATTATTGAATTTCCTCTATTTAGAGTATATCCCTTAGTAAAGTTAAAATTATTTCTTCCATCTCCAATTTTAATTAGATTTGTAAGTGTAACTAAACGATTTTCATCTTGAGATTTAATTATATCTTCGTAATTATTAATAGATAGTGGGCTTATGAGGCCTGTGGGGTCTATTCCTTGTTTATTTAAATGTGCGCCTAAAAAACCAACACCAGCTTGTGCTAGGGTTGAAAGTGGGGTATAAATACCTGCATTTAAGGCACCACCTGCATATCCAAGACCTTTAGATGATTCGGTTTTTGGGGCTACTCTAGATAGTAAATTTTGTTTAGCAATAAAAAGTAAACCACTTGGTGATTTAGCACTAAACATATATTTAGTTAATCTAGCTACATCTTCAGCTGCATTTAGTGGTGCGCGTGCTCCTCCTCTCAGTAAGAAATCAGTACCTGAAGTAGTTAGTTTTCCAGGTTCATCAATGATTGGATTTTGGATAAAAGGTTGTCCACTATCTCCACCACCAAACCTATCTTTACCAAACTTAAGAGATTTAAGATCAGTTTGTAAGTCAATAAGCCCCATAATTTATATTATTGAGGTGGGTTATCTAAATACTTTGGAGGAGTTACCCCATCTAAGTCTAAGTTAGAAGGTGATGGGTATCCGTTAAGGTTTGGATTTCCGTTAATTGAATATTCGTTGTGAACATTTGATTGAGGATTCGCACTAGTCATTAATGGTGGAGTTGTACCATCAAATTGACTCAAGTTTGAACCGTTTGTGTTTAATTTATCTAATAATCCCATTGTTATTTGTTTTATTATAAATATTATATTTTTATTGAGTTTGGAAAGAACTTAATTTAAGTGCTTCACCTACTTTTTGACCATCTAAGGTTACTGTTCCCCCAGATTGAACAACACTTATTAATTGTTGGAGAAGTGCATTTGTTTGGGCCATATTAACACTACCACCACCACCTCCACCTTGAGATTTTCCTTGAGTTTTCTCATTTCCAAATAAGCTAGTACCTGCAACTACGCTATCATTTTTATCTAGTTGGATTGAGCCTTTTTCCCCTGACATTACAATCCCACCTTTTGGGTCTATAACACCATCCTTTACTTTTTTAGGTTTAGTTGCAGCATACATCAAACCAATTGCACCAGCAGCAGCAGCCATTACAGCAATAGTTCCTATCCCCATGGTTAAGGCACTGGCTGCTGTAATTTCAGAAGCAGCTTTTGCTTGGGAGAGACCTAAAGCAATACCTAATTGTCCTACCATTCTACCTAAGCCTATCAACATTTTACCACCTAAAAGAACAGCAATTCCCCCAAATATGGTATAAGCAGCTCCGGTATTTGAAAGAATAGAAGCTATACCTGACATCATAGCACCCAATGGACCATCAACAATTGAAACAAATATTTCTTTGACCCTTTCCATAGATTGAGCAAATAATTCAGCACTTGATTGCTGTTCGAATTGTTTTGCTAAGGCATCATCACCCAAGGCTTTTCTAGCTTCCTCAGCAGACATTGTTTCTCTTAGAGTATCATATTCTTTTTGAGCAGCCTCAACTGAATCATGACCTATACTATTAAGTGCTTCTTTTTCTATTAATGAGGCAGCTAATTCTTCTCTAGTCATGTTAACAGCAGCAGCCATCTTTTCCTGAGCAATGACATTCATGTTGGTGAAATCAGTTGAAGAACCTACCTGCTTTAACATTTCTGCAGCTGCAGCTGAAGCATCACCATTTAAGGCTAACCCTCTTGCTTTCTCAAGATTTAGGTTTTTACCTGTTAGTAACTCAGCTTCTAATTCATTTTGGATGGATGATTCAAAATTTAATAAACCAGCAGCCATTGATTCAGCCTGTTGGAGGTTAATTCCAAACTTTTTAGCTTGGACTGCTGCCCTAGCCATTGCATCCCCTGAACCACCTAGAGATAATTTTAAAGAAGCAGACATACCGTTTACTTCTTTTAATATAGTTTTTTCGTTTACTGCTATTTTATTTCTTCTAGCATATTCTTTAGCTCCACCTAAGATTTCTTTAGTATTAGCTTCTAAAGATTTACCATTTGCTAAAGATAATTTTTGAATATTCATTAACTCATCAGCTGTGAATCCAGCTTGATTTGTTAATTTAGTCATGATTTTTAAATCCTTCTCATTCAATTGGGCATTAGTTCCTAAAGCATTTCCAACTTGGGATGTTGTTTTAAGAAGTTTAGTAGCACTTAAACCTACATCATCCGATGCTACAGCCATAGTGGTCATTTCCTCCCTTACTTTTAGAGCTTCTGAGTAGGTGATATTCATGTCCTTGGCAAAAGCACCTGCTCCTTTATCCATATCCATGATAGTTTTACCAATCATAGTAAATGCTCCTAAAATCAAGTTAGATGAGTTTAGAAGACCTGAAATTGATTGTTTACCTAGAGAACCAATAGCTGCGCCAAATCCTTTTACACCACCCCCCTTTTTCTCAGCAGCATCTAAAGCTTGACTTGTGTCTATTAAATCTCCAAGGATGGGTATTTTTCCTATACCTTTTAATATTCCCCCAGTAACACCTAAAGACTTTTCTACTTTTTTTCTTTCTTTTGCTTCTTTTTGTGTTGATGCAATTATACCTTCAAGGGCACTATCTTTCTCATTTAATAAACCATTGATATTAGCCAACATACCAATTTCTTTATCAGTTGCTGTATTATTATCTAATTTTGATTGGAGTTGATTTTGGTTTATTTTTAAATTTGCTTGTTCGGATTGGGCCTTTGATTTTAGTTGGGATAGTTGCTTTGAGGATAAATGGTTTATTCCTTGTTGGCTATCTCTAAGTTTACCAGCTATAGAGGTTAAAGAATTTAGAGATTTTAATGAGTCCTTGTAGGTTGAACCTGTGTTGGTTACTTCTTCATTTATAGATTTAAAGGATGATACTAATTCAGAACCCTTAGTATCCATCAACCCTAAGTAAGTATTAGCATCTGCTAACCCATCCTTTAAGTCATTAAGATCAGAATTAGCAGCTTTAATGTTTTTAAAAGGATTAACCCCACCTATAGCTTTATATGCTTTTTCTATATCAGATAGGAGTTTTTTTGCCTCTTGTATTTTCTTATTATCCAATGCCATTAACCGGTTGTTTTGTTATAAATATTTAAAATTTATGTTTTTATTTATAACTTGACGATTTTTTATATTGTTTACTAGCTTGGGCAAAATCAGGTGCATTAACCTTACCTGATGGGTCTACTAAATTTTTAGAGGTTTTATTTCCTGAGTGAGCATTTTCAACTTGATCCTTCTCATTTGCATAAAAACTATGTATTTTATTGAATGTAAAGCGACGAAGCCAAATCGGCATGTTGTAGACATCATACCAACTATAGCCTCCTTTACCATGAAATACTATATCGTGGATTTGATTGAATATAGATGCTCTAACTTGAGTGGTATTCTCAGATGTCAGGCCAAAAAAAGTTAATCCCAATTGGAATTGTGATTCTTGTTGATCGCCCTTCGGGAAAAAAAGTTAAATCAACGTCGGGTTGAATTTCTTTAACATATTCTCTTAAGGCTCTGGAATCCATGGCTAGTAGATAATTATCTACAAATTCTCGGATATCTTTTTTTTCTGTTTTCCCCTCAACAGATGTGATGAGGAATTTGAGTCGAGTGGTTAATTCAGGTGATGAGTCTTTATTTATTTTTTTAAGACCTTCTAATTCACGTGTTATATCCTGCTCATCTTTATGTGTTAATAACTTAAATGTGACTCTATTCTTAGAGTGTGGTAAAACAAATTCAAAGTTGTTTTCACCGCTCTTAAATAGTTCTTCATTAATTGGTTTAGGTTCAAGAGTTGATAAATCTACTGTTTGTTCTTCTCCTAATAGTGTAAATGAATAATCTTTACCATATCCTAAAACACGAGATGCAATCATAATTGCATTTTTATCACCTAATAATAGATCATTATATTTAATATCTGAAATTATTAGAGATTTCATTAGTTTATCAAGTACAATACCTTTTTGAATATATGATTGGTTAGTAAGAATATCTTCTTCTCTAGCAGTCATATATTTTATCTCAACTGTACCTTTTGCTAATTCAGAATCTTTTGGGTATAATAAACCTTTAGATGGAAGTTCAATAACTTCAGTAGGCAATTTAAATTCGCTCATAATTTTTATTTTGTTATAACTTA
>TARA_R110001592_G_scaffold84174_4_pt1 | contig 24251 bp, 11 predicted proteins | sample TARA_R110001592 | Tara Oceans TARA_R110001592 (sample SAMEA4398387) | marine metagenome | biome: Polar Biome; feature: [SRF] surface water layer (ENVO:00010504); material: water (ENVO:00002006), including particulate matter (ENVO:01000060) such as... | depth 5 m | reverse complement strand
TCAAATTCATATTATGCGACTAGAGTTTTAGGTTATTCTGGATATGACGCTGGTACGGCTTGGAATATAACTTTAAGTTATGTACCAAACTATGATAATGTTTATCGTTCATTTGGTGGAACCACTAACGGAACATATAATGAGGTTAGTTATAATGCTTTAGGTGCTTACGGTATTCCGGGATTAAATTCAGCAGGACAAGTAACAACTTCAACAGTGCCTTCAATATACGCAGCCCCTTCAACTGGTCAACCAGGTTTATTTAGTGGAGGAACTTGGGGTTATAACGCAGATGGAGATGGAGGTTCAGCTATAAATGGTACACAGTATACTAATGCTGGTGGTGGTGGTAATTTTGGTGCAAATTTTCAATCAGCAATAGAATTAGCGGTAATCTTTTCAGCAACAACTAAAGGGGGGAGTGGAAAATTAGTGGTAACAGGTAGTACAGGAGGTAATTCTTTTGCGGGACCATCATCTTCATCCGCAGGACTTCCTTGGGCTTCAGAACTAACAACAACCGCTTATCCACTATGTTTATTAAGTGGTGAAACATTCGTTATTTCAACAAATGCTTCAGATGGTGGTGCAAATCCAATAATTAATAATACGGGGTTTGAGACTACTAGAGTTGCAGAACAAGTAAATGGAACAACATATAATGCGATTAGATGGAACCCTGCTATATCACGACACGATGATGGTGCAAACTTTTCAGTTATCGACCCATCTAACGAATTTAGAGCGGGGACAGGAGCAAGAGTTATGAATCCATTAGGGTATCCTTGTACAGGATACACATTCCAATTAAATTGGAGATACGGTAATAATATTGGTGCACATTCAGGGGGAACACAAGGATGGACAGCACAAACATCAGGTACTGTGTTTACCTGGACAGCGGCAACACAAGATATGGTAGTTGCTAAGTTAAGAAGTAGAGGTAATTATTCACTTAATACTTTTACAAGAAATGTTGGTGACAGTACAGGTGGTTCCGCAGGTGTTACAGTGCAACAATCACCTTCATTTGGTGATGGAGCAGGACCTTGTCCACAATTGGCGGCACCTCCATTATCTCCAGACTGTACCGCAGAAGAATTTAGAACTATAAACACAACAAACTATAAACAAAATTTCTTTATTTCTGGATTTACAGGACCAGGGGCGCAATTTAGTTACCAAACAAACTTAGACTCTAGTTCCCAAAACTACTTACCAAAAGTATTTGGTACAGACCCTTTTGACAAAAATAATAACATGTGGTTGGAAGAGATATATGCTAATAGTTTGAATAATCTAGCAACCTCAGCAGTAACATTTAGTCAGATATCAATAGGACAAGAACCGGTATTTGACAATTATAGTGAAGATTGGCAACCATTAGCAGCGGCAAAAGGGCCTGAAACACCTTTTATAATGTCAGAAATTAGAGGTAATAAGATATTTAAGTTATTCAAAACAATCCTTATTCCAGATGGTAATAACGCCAATGACATGGTTAAAATATCCATACAAAATATTAATAAAAACACTAAATCATTTTCACTAGTTGTTAGAGATATAAACGATACAGACGCAAACCAAATTATATACGAAAGTTACCAAAACTGTACAATGAATCCGGGTAGTCAGAATTACGTAGGTATAAAAGTAGGTACTGAAAATGGGGATTATCCTATTAGAAGTCGATACATTATGCTTGAATTTGATGAAGACGCACCAATAGATGCATTACCAGCAGGATTCCAAGGATACCCAATTAGGGACTATAGTGGTGCGACATTCTCCAACGAGGTATACCAAAACCCGCCAGCATCTTCCGAATTAAATAATAATACATTTAGTAGTGGGGCGGTTTCAGGTTGGCCAGATAGTGCAGCACCTAAACCATTCTATAATTTAGTATATGATACCTTAAATGATAATATACCAAGAACTTATTTAGGTTGGTCAAGTAAAAAAGGATTTGATAAATCATTCTTTATATACAAAGGACTTAACGGAACAAATCCAACAAGTCCATATAAGTGTAATAGTAACGGTACTGCGTGGACAGGTAAAACATTAGGATTCCATTTCGATAATAGAGTATCGGCTATGACAACTACGGATACATACCAGTACAATGTAGGGGCTTATAACTTTAATCCAAGTGGTAACACTTCGTTACAAACACAAAACTATTATAATGATAGTGATTATCTTAAATTTACAGTTATTCCTTATGGTGGTAATGATGGTTGGGATAGATATAGAAAAACTAGAACTAATGGAGATACGTATATAGTAAATCAAACTAACTATCCTACTTTTTGGTACAATAATACAATTACCTCAACATGTTTAGTTACTGATTACTATCCTTTTCATGATGGTATTAGAAAATATTCAAATCCAGAGGACATAGATATTAGTTTGTTTGGTACTCCAGGTATAGATTATACTAATAATCTTACATTAGTTAATAGAGCATTGGAGATGATAGAAAACGATAGGGCCGACGCTCTATACGTTGTTAATTCTACGAATCCAACAAATCAAACAGTAGACTCCGCAGTAGATAATTTCAGTAATTCGGCTTTAGCTAGTAGTTATGTCGCTACTTACTGGCCTTGGGTTAGATATAAAGATACAGAAAATAATATAAGGTTATATCTACCACCAGCGGGAGAAGTGTTTAGGGCGATGGCACTAACAGATAACATATCATTTCCATGGTTTGCTCCGGCAGGACAAACTAGAGGTCTATTAAGTACCATTGATAAAGCACAAACCAAACTAACTCAACAAAATAGAGACGACTTATATGAAGGAAGGATTAACCCTATTGCAACTTTCAATGGTGTGGGTGTGGTAATATGGGGACAAAAAACACTACAAAATACAATTTCTGCACTAGATAGGATTAATGTGAGAAGATTAATGATATATCTTAAGAAGAAGGTAACAACTATTGCTGTACAATTATTATTTGAACAAAACGACGATATTGTTAGACAACAATTCTTATCATTAATAAATCCTATCTTAGAAGATGTTAGGAGAGATAGAGGTTTAGTCGAATACAGAGTCCAATTAAATAGCGACGCTAATGAACTAGACACTAATTCAATGACCGGTAAAATATTTGTTAAACCAGTTAAAACGTTAGAATTTATAGAAATAGAATTTAATATAACACCATCATCAGTATCATTTAACGACATAACTCAATAAGATGAATAGAAGGTTATTATACGAAATAACTATGAGAGCTTATAGTTTTGATTGGGATGATAACATACTTCACATGCCAACGATGATTCACATGGATAAAAAAGATGGTGATGAGTGGTCAAAAGTAAAACTAAGTACTTCAGAATACGCGGAACTTAAAGATTCACCAGAGTATAGATATCCAGACAATGACATAAAAAAAGCTTTTGTGGAGTTTAATGATGATGAAGAATTTATAAGAAATGTTGAAGACAGTTTAAGTAATGGAGAATTTGCACCATCATTCGACGATTTTAAGGAGGCGGTGATAAAAGCTAAACCAATATCTATCATCACTGCACGACCACAGTCACCAGACACTCTTAAAAGAGGGGTTAATATTATCATACAAGAATACTTCACTGAAGAAGAAAGAGGAGAAATGTTGGAAAATATTAATGATAATTATGATTTTACTGGAACGGAGGATGAAATAATTAGGAAATACATAGAGTCCAATTACTACTACCCGGTCTCTTTTAATAATCAAAATGCGGATATAAAAAAAGAAAAAGGTAACGCTTTAGATGATTTTGTTAAAAAAGTAATACTTTCATTTGAAAAAATGGATAAGGACACCTATAACCAAATGAGTGTGGGATTCAGTGATGACGACACTGATAACGTCGAACACATGATAAAAAAAGTAAAAGATGAGATATCAAAAAGGTATCCAGAGATTAAATTTTATATTTACGATACCTCAGAAAAGGGTAAAAATAAACTAATAGTACATTCAACCTAGATAATTTTATTTATGGTTATATTTATAGATGTATTGATTAATAATACTAATTAAAAAAAAAACTAAAAAATGGCAGACTTACTAATGAAAATGCCGGTTCCTTACGAACCAAAGAGAAAGAATCGGTTTATACTAAAATTTCCTTCAGACTTAGGAATCGCAGAATGGATTGTATCTAGTGCATCTAGACCAGCAATAACAATAAACGAAGTTGAGATACCTTTTCTTAACACAAAAACTTTTGTAGCGGGACAGTTCCAATGGGAAACAATTGATGTAACCTTTAGAGATCCTATCGCTCCTTCTTCTTCACAAGCCTTAATGGAGTGGGTAAGATTACACGCAGAATCAGTAACAGGAAGAATGGGTTATGCTGCGGGTTACAAAAAGAAAGTAGATTTATTCATGTTAGACCCAACAGGCGCTATTGTAGAGAATTGGGAACTGAGAGGTACTTTCTTAACTAACGTTAACTTTGGTGACTTAGATTATAGTGGAGACGACTTAGCTGATGTTTCAGCAACATTAAGATTTGATAGAGCAATCTTGAAATACTAAACACATTTTTACATAAAATAATATTAATTAAAGGACCACTTAGGTCCTTTAATTGTTTACATATGATTATTAGTTAGTATTCTTTAGGGAAAACTTATAATTGTTATATAAAAAAAATAAAAAAAATGTCAGAAAAAGAAGTAAAATTTAGTGTACCCTTTGATGTAATTGAATTACCATCTAAAGGATTACTCTATGACGATTGTGATAAGACTATTAAAGTTGAATACATGACCGCAGAAGATGAGAATATCTTAACTTCACCTAATCTACTACAATCCGGTAAAGTACTCGACGTACTTATGGAACGTAAAATAAAACAAAAAGGAATTAATGCTAAAAATCTTTTAGTTGGTGATAGAAATGCTATTATGGTATTTTTAAGGGCGACTGCTTATGGTGAAATGTATCCAGTTAAATTAACAGACCCAACAACAGGAGAAGAGTTTGAAACAGAAATTGACTTAAATTCATTAAAGATTAAAGAAATAGGAGCCGACCCAGATGAAAAAGGATATTTTACATTTGAATTAAAACGTTCTAAAAAAACAATTAAATTTAGGTTACTTACCGCTAAAGATGAGGAAGATTTAGTAAAAGGGGAAGAAAGAAGACAAAAGGTATTAAAAAATAACGTTTCAAAATTATTAACTTCCAGGTTATCTATGCAAATTATGGAGGTGGAAGGAGAAACTAATAAAGGTTATATTGAACAATTTGTACAATATATGCCAGCTGGAGATTCGTTGGAGTTACGAAAGTACATGGACGACATTGAACCAGGAATAGATCTGAGGGTAGACGTGGAGGCTCCTTCAGGTGCCGGGTTTCGCAGTCTCATTCCCATCACAGTCAGATTTTTTTGGCCTAACGTCGAGTTATAAACCTTCGTTATTTCAAGAAATCTATATACTAGTACATCACGCTGGGTTTACGAGAGAAGATGTAATGTTGATGCCAATATTTGAGAGAAGAGCTTATATGTCCTTTTTACAAAAAGAGGTAGACGAAAAAAACAAAGCACAGAAAGCGGCTAACGCTAAAGCGAAGAGGGGATAACCCCTCTTCTTTTTTTATATAAGATATTTATAATAAAAACATTTTGGACAATACTACCAGACAACATAAAAGAATGAAAGAATTAATGGGGATAGAAACCATTGAACTTTTTGAACAGACACAAGTAGGTGTTAGTAAAAACCCTGTTACTGCCAAGGTCACAGGTGTTAGTGTTGATAGTGAGGTAGGTACATCAAGTACCAACCAAGGGACTGAAGATTTTGCACAAGGATATGTTGACGCTGATGGAGCACTAGGGGCTTTAAGGAATGCAATAGGAACAACACCAATTTCTCAAGGACTGGTTAATGAGGTAGTATTAGATTATCACTATAAAACAGGCCCATTCACACTCAAATACTCTTTCTCTAACGATGTAAAGACCTCAACGGGAGTAATACCTAAAAATAAAACTTTTACAACTAAGAACGCAAATTATATAGGTCTAACAGACCAGGGACAAACTATATCAGTAGATATGCCAGACACAATCGAAAAAACTGATGACGATGGTGATACAACCAACTTAAGAAATAGAAATAAAAAGATTGTTGACTTATTCAAGTCAGTGGATGTCATAATTAATATTAACGATAAATTTATTCCTTACTTTAGAAAGAACATAAGACCAATACTAAGGAGGTTAAAGTCCGAGTTTCCCGAATACGGTATTAACTTTACCGACAAACCATCAACAGAAATAGTATACGAAAGTTTTATTAGGATTAATAATATTTTAATTGAGACTTACAGTGAAAGTCTTAAACAACTAATGGATCTAAAAGCAGCAAAAGAAACCCAGAAAAAAGATAAAAAAATGGGAACAATCTTAGATAAAGAGATCGAAAAAGAAAAGAAAAAACTAGTACAGATAATAAAACCAAAATTCAAAAAAGTATTTGGTAAGAATGGGGATAATTTAACAGATGATGATTTAGTTAATTTAATATTATCTCTTAATACGTTTATAAAGGGACTTAAAGAAGATTACCCACAATACCGTATTAGTTTTAAGGAAAACATAATTAAAGAAGAGGATGAATTGGAAGTTGAAAAAGTTGAAATTCCTAAAACAATGTTAATTAATCTTAATAATGAACAAGAAGTTGTTTTTATTAGTAGAAAATATCCATGTACTGTGTCGATAGATGATAAAGTGACAGGACAAAACACTATACACATAGTAGATGTCACTTCACGATATGTTTACAAAGGAGGTGCAAAAACAACAAACCAAAAAGGAAATGTAAGTGGAGACACAACCACAAATACTGACGGACATTACGTACTACCAATCTATAACGCTTTACAAGACGATAAAGGTAAAACTTTTGAAGTTAAAATGTCTATAGATATCGACCCTCAGGTATACTTAAATCAAAATAATGAACATGTTGGTAATTTAAGAAAACACGAAGGGGATATATGGAAATATAAGGTAAGGATGATGGACAACGGTTTTGAGGTTATTGATATAAAAACCTCACAAGGAGAAACTGTGAAATTACCATCTGATGCAAAAATAAGAATGTTGTTTTCTCGAGGAACTGAAAAAGTATTTTTTGATAAAAAATACCAAGTAACCGTCTTACAAGATAATAATACGTTAGGTAAATTAAACCTAACGGTGGGTGATATAAGTAGAGAAACTTCAGGTTTTTAATTAAGATATGGCAGAAGACGCAAATAAAAGGATAGCAGAACTACAACAACAAAGAGAGTTGATGCAGTGGATGATTGACAATCAAAAGAGAGTCAATAATGGAGTTAGTGCGCACCTAAAGGCCAGAAAAGAACTTTACGAATACACCCAAATGTTACAAATGGCTGAAGAATCTCTTGCCGAAACAAGTAAGGTGATACAAGATCTCGAGGAAAAAAGGATAGAATTAACTAAAGAAGAGGAAACAAATTTAAGACAATTAAATAAAGACCTTAAAAAGAAAGCAGACACTATAAATGAAGAGGTTACTAAACTAAAGAAAACTCTTAGTATAAGACAAGCTTTAACTAAGGAAGTTGAAAAGGGTGTAAAGGCTATTTACAATGAAGTATTCGGAGTAAGAAAGTTAGTTAACCTATACCTAGAAATGGATAAGGCGATTAGGTCAACAAGTGTTAGTCTTGGACTTGGTTCTAATGTGTCAACTATGTTTAGAGAAAATATGTTGGGTGCGGCGATGGCAGCTGCCAGATTTAATGTTAGTTTGGCTGATATTGCTAAAGTACAGGGAAATTTGGCGGCCGGTACAGGTACCTCAGCTATCTTAACGGAAGAGGAAATGGAACGTTTTGGGGTAATCTCAAAAATATTCGGAGATGGTGGAGGTTTTGCTGCTGATATGGAAAAATTTGGATATGGAGCTAAAGAATCCGCTAATCAGTTAGAAAAAATGTATAACGAAGCTGCTTCATTTGGATTAGATGCGGATAAATTTCTAAAAAATAGTGCTAAGAACCTTAAACTAATGGACAAATTTAGATTTAGGGGAGGAATTAGTGATTTGACGAAGGCTGTGGCCCTAACTCAAAGAATGCGTCAGGACATGGAAACTTTTTCAGGATTTGCAGAAAAAGTTATGAGACCCGAGGGGGCTATTGAGGCAGCGGCCGCTTTACAAGTATTAGGGGGAGCTATGGGTAAGTTAGGTGATCCATTTATGTTAATGTCTAAAGCTAGAAATGATATGGCTGGTTTTACTAAGGATGTTATGAGTGCTACTATAGGTGTTGGGGTTTTTAATAAAACAACAGGAACTTTTGATTTAACCGCCAATGAATTAGACCGTTTAAGAGAATTGGCTAAAATAACAGGACAATCATTTGAAGATTTAACAGTACAGGCTAGGGAGCAATCCCAAGACCAGAGGATAAGAGCGGAGATAACCGCATCAATTGCCCCAAAAGACATAACTATGTTAAGTGGTTTGACAAAGTATGGTAAAGGTGGGGAAATGTTTATTGAGGTTAGAGGGGAACAAAAAGACCTTTCAAAAATTACAAAAGAAGATGTTGAGTATCTAAAAGCGGAAGCTAAAACTTTGGAAGATGTCGCTAAACTCCAGATGACATTCAAAGATAATCTCGATTCAATTGTTAAAATGCTACAATTAACGTTATTACCCGCTATGGAATATCTCGGGGGGATTGCTAGTGATTGGTCAAAAAGATTCGCAGATGCTTCAGATAGTGTGAAGGAGAACATGGCCTATGGTATTATAGGTATGGCTGCGTTATTTGGTGCTGCTACTATGTTTGCCGCTGGAGTCTCTATGGGGGCGGGGTTCCAAATGGGTTCAGGTGGTATGGGAATGGCAGGAAGAGCTATGGGTATGGGTGGAGGAGCAACAACCGCTTTATCTGGGTCTGCCGCGAGAGGAGCTGGAACAGGTGCGAGGGCTAGACTAATGGGTACCGCGGCGGTTATTGCCGCAATTGGTGTTGCTGTTGCTGGTGTAGGAGCCGGTGTGTACTTTGCAACAAAAGGATTTTCCGAATTGGCCAAATCAATAAAAGACTTAGATACAGAAAAATTACAGTTTATGAAAACTGCTATGTTAGGTATTGGGATTGGTTTTGGTGTATTAATTGCAATTATGACAGGTTTGGCGATTAGTGGAGTTGGAGTAGTTGCCGCTGGTATAATGTTGGCGTTTGGTGCCTCTTTACTGATGGTTGGTGCTGGTATAGGTATTGCCGCCGCTGGGATAAGTATGATTATAAAATCACTAGGTACCTTAGGTGGTTTAGACCTATCCAACTTACCTACTTTTGGACAATTATCTGGATTAGCGGGTGGTTTAGTGGCTTTAAGTGCCGCCGCTCTATTTGCACTTCCAGGGATTTCAATATTACAGGGTCTTTCTGATATGGGAGCTGGTTTACAAATGGCGGGTGATGGGGTTAAAAAACTAGCAGACAACATGTATACTTTAGGTGATAGTCTACAAACTGTAACAGCCGGTTCTAATATTGCTGAACTAGAAACTGTAATAAATAGTCTTAATAATTTAATGGTACAAACACAAAAAACACCTATAAAAGTAGAAGTTGGTGGAAGAGTTGACGGTAGTGTAAATGTTGACATTGAAGGTAGTGACTTCAAAAAAGATTTACTTAGAGATTCCTATTTTTTAGAGGAACTAACAAGTAAAATAGAAGAAAGAGTAAAATATAACGATAAAGTTAGTGGATTGTAATGTTTTTTACCTTAATAAAAGTTAATTAAAAATATTTATTCTAAAAGTATATATGTCACTTAATATAGATAACACAATAATAAACGGAGTACCCCAGGCTACCACTACCGAAGAATTGAGGGAATGGTTACTTTCACGTAATCTACCTAACGTAATTACTGCGGAAGGGTTTCAACAAAATATTGAAATGTACCAAGAGTCTTCTGCTTTATTTGAAGAAGATAATGATAATATACTACAACAATTAATTACCGGAAACGAATATTTTAACCCAGGACTACTTTATGATAGTGGTTTATTAAATAATGGACAACAACAATTTAATATATATGGTTTAACAAATAAGGGCACATTAAATTTAGATAACGTAACTAGTGATACGGGGTCTTTAATGCCTCACATACAATGTCAGTTTCCAGAGTTTATTATACCAACACAATCAAGTGTTCTATGTGAATTAAATCTATATACCTATGAAGCGGTCTACACTGCAGATGAGGGACAAGGGGCTAATCTTTTTGACTCAACAACCGATAATGGACAAACAGTGGGTGATATAGTACAACCTGAAAGATTTGGAACATTACCACCATTTATGATGGGTACTTTTGATAATCGTTACGGTACAACGGGAGAATACCCAAATGATACAGCATCGCTAGTCGCAAAAACACAATCACAGAACCCATCTAACAACCCTTACTCTTGGTTTATGAGTAATCCATTAATGTACGATTTATTTATTTCTCCTAATTTTGATGGTAATTTTATGAGGTTTGATGCGACAACTGTAGAACTTAGTCCACTAGATAATAGATTTTATGGATTAAAAATAAGTGAAAGAGGATTCCAATTTAACAACGCTTCAGCACCTGATGGTTCAGGGGTTAAAACACTTTATACACCACTACAACCTTACAACGACGGAATAACCGATAGTGCACCCCCCGTTCTACTTCAGAATACTAGAATTCTAGAACAATGGATATTAGGTTCTTTTGGAACAAGAACTACCAGAGATCAGTTATTAAATAGAAACTTATTCTCTTCTGGGGAAATGTATATAGGGGGAACACCTAACGTACCAGCAATTGATTTTATTGAAGGGACAATAGACTTAAATAATTCTTACTATAGTTTAGCTTGGGTTTTATCTGGACCACGTAAACCAAAAACAAACACTAACTTTTTTGTACAACAATTAAGATTAAGTGATCATGGTGGGATAACAAATGATTTTGAATTTGGGGTTAATAGAAGTTTAATAGAGGAAATACGACAAGGTAGAAATGTGACACATGAGTCACAAGCAAGGTGGAGTCCAGAAGGTGGTCCGGATGACTTTATAGTTAATAGTCTAGTTTCACCAGTGGGAGATAAAGGACTCTTAAACTTTACACAAAAACTTGTTAACACATCAACTGATAATGGGGACGAACTTTCTATAGGTAGTAATATAAGACAAGATACAAGATATCTAAGAACAAAAAATGGCACTGTTAGTAGGGGTTCTGGTATTTGGAATTATGATAATGATGGACAAAAACCATACTCTAGAAGTTGGGTAAGACCATCAAACATTTATTCACCAGAATCTGGTAATGAAACACCTGAATCGTATTCACGATATGACGCTCTTTTAAGACATCGTCCATTAGTTACATCAACAACAGGAGATACATTTGGTATGAGAGGGGGTTGGAGTAATGGGTCTAGTGTAATTAGCGATGTTGGTGGTGCCCATATTGCACAAAGTTCTAAAGATGACATTAGAAACTTTATGTTTTCTTTAGAAAATTTAGCTTGGAAAGATAATGTGGATGGGGTATTGGCAAAACATGAAATAGGACCAAATAAGGGTAGGTTAATGTGGTTTCCTCCGTACATAGAAAGTTGGACAGAGAATTCAAACGCAAACTATAATCAGACAGATATTATTGGACGAATAGAACCAATATGGACATATAAAAACTCAGTAAGACAAGCCAACCTAAACTTTATGATGGTTACAGATTATCCTGAGGCGATAGATACAATGAATTTTACTGAAAATTCTGACATGGAAGCTGCCCAATTTTTTGGTGGACAAGATTTTGAAAAACACATATCTAACATTGCTGCGGGTAAAACGCCAACTTTTTCTAACCCTGAAGAATATGCTGATTTATTAGCAGCTGTTGTGGCACCAGAACCAGTTAACACAAACCAAATCCCAGAAGGGTTTCAAGTACCAACAGAAACAGGTCCAGCTGACTCTATTCCACTTAAAGTATTTTATTTTAGTGGGTGTAGTGAAATAAATAGTGTAGTTTTTGACACTACTAACCCTAATCCAGAAGAAGTATATAGTGCAACTCAACCAATTGACACTAAAGCTGGAAGTTTATGTGAACAACAATTTCTTCATTTACCTGAGGCAACACCTGATACCTCAGTTATGCCACCCTTTATTAATACCTTTGGAGAGGAACAACCGGGAGCTGAACTAAGTTTTGAATCATTAGCAAGGTTTTTGGCTAGTGAAGATGGAAAACAATTTAAGGTAGTTATTACTACTTATAGCGCCCCAGTATTCAATTTACAAGCAGATGACCAACTAATAGAAGACATTGCGGATTCTATGGACCCTAGTCAGGGTTCACAAGTAGTGCAATTCGCAGAAGACCAATCTAGTCAAGCCCAAGAATTTTTTGGTAGGGATAAAAGTATTTGTGCACCATTAAGGGCGGAAAATCTTAAAACAAAACTAACAGATAAGATAATATATTATGAAACAGGTGACCCCTCAGCAACTCCAGAAGTAAAACCATATTCTGAAGATTATATAGATGAGTGGTATAGTGATTTAGAACCACCTGAAGGAAGGTGGGAGATTAGAGATGGTGGTAGAGTACCAGGATTTGGTCAATTATTACGAGACGCGGGTTCTTTTGTTCAACATGCAACAGTACAAGACCCGGGTATATATGAAATAGGTGGCGTTTTAGGTGTTTTACCAGTAACTATTAGTATAGAACCTAATCCTGAATTATTATCAAATACGGCATTTATAGAAGCAGAAGAAGAATACACCAAAAGATTAACAGAAACACATACTAACTACGTACAAAATAATTTAAGGATACCAGATGGTGACTACTTCGAAAAACTTCAAGAAAATGACCTTTTCGCTTACCAAAACTACAAAGATAAAGTAAAGAATTTTCATCCAGCTTTTCACTCAGTACACCCATGTGGATTCAATTCAAGAATGACTTTCTTAAATCAATGTCTTAGACCAGGCCCTTCTATAAACTCAACAGTGGGCCCAAATAACATGGCTTTTGGTAGACCACCAATATGTGTATTACGTTTAGGTGATTTTTATCATTGTAAGGTGGTAATTAATAATATTGATTTTAGTTATGAACAACCTTTTTGGGATCTAAATCCTGAAGGTATTGGTGCACAACCATGGATTGTGAGAGTATCGATGCAATTTTTCATAGTTGGTGGTATGTCATTATCTGGACCTTTATCACAATTACAAAACGCGGTTTCATTTAATTATTTTGCAAACACAGAAATATGTGAACCAGATAGAGCAAATCCTACAAAATATTCTCCTCAATATAACTCATCAATAAAAGAGGAAACACCAGAAGAAATAACGATAACTAATACTAATATTGTTAACACAGGTTCTACTACTTATGATTACTCTGGTGATAGTGGTGGTGGATACGACTACTCTGGTGATAGTGGAGATGGTGGTGGTAATAACTATGATTACTCTGGTGATAGTGGAGGTACTGACGATAACGAAAATACAGACACCTCAGTAAAAGAATACATATTCCAAGACTGGAACTTAGTACACGCTCTTTTTGAAAATATATGGGATAATACTGATTGGGCAGGAGGAACTAGATATTTTCAGACGGGAGCTGAAGTTTCTTTAGGTAGGGTTAGCGAAGTTGGGATTACACCAGCCGTTTATAAAGTTAGTTATACTATAAAACAAGATTCTTTAATGGTCGATAATGTAGGTAGACAATTAAGTGATTTGCAAACTCATCATATGCCATTAATAACAGACACTGAAGGTTGTGTTGGTACTATGGGGTGTGCGGCAATGATGTCGACGATAAAATCAATGAATGAACAAGTAACAAATCATTATATAGAAGTATTTGATAAATATAAAAATGCCACACCAGTAGGATATTGGAATAATCCAACAGCGTACGATACCCCACCATCTGAATTTGCCCGAGTTCTGATTGAGTTTTGTTCATCATCCGATGGAGATATTTACGCTAATCAAAATCTCCAAACGTGTTTAACGACGGCTGAGGCAATCTATAACAACAGTGATGCAGTAGAACATTCTAACTTCTAATAAAATAAAACTATGAGTGTATATTACAATAGATATTATAAAATGACTAACGAAGGTGGTGGTTATAAACCAGTACCTTTTATAAAACTTAATGAAGGGGCCACAGATAAATTTGAAGTTTATAAAAAAGGGGTAACAAGATTTGATAAATTAAGTCAAAAATATTACGGAAACCCTTTTCATGGTTGGTTAATAATGTTGGCTAACCCGACATATGGAGGATTAGAGTTTGTAATAGAAGAAGGTGAGATAATAAGAATACCGTTTCCCTTCAAAGACACTTTACAAGAGTATGAAGATGCAGTAAATACACACATTAGATTAAATGGTTAATTATGGGGATAAAAATAGTAGATCCAAATAAAGTTATAAGTGAATATATTAGCGACTATCAAAGTGGTCAACCTTTCCCTACAAATATAGGCGATGGTCCAGTAACGACGCCCCCTGAGGATTTAGTAACTTATGTTGATTTAGAAGTTTTTTTACCCGGTAGGTCAATTATTGTTGACGATGTTGCTAGACAAACCCAAACAAAAGAAAACATAGGATTTATTGTGCCTAAAGACCTACCTAAAGAAAATTATGGTAAGTTAGGTACTTCATGGACAAACATAGGAGGACTACAAGGATTTCAAAAAAATGAGGATGGTGCTTATATTGTTGATGGAAGTGGTAACTTCCAAAGAGCAGGTACCGCTAACGAAACTTTTGGTATACAAGACATACAAATAAAACTTAATGCTTCATTTGAACCTCAAGTATTCATTACATTTGTGGATATTAGAGGTGCGTCTTTAATGGAACCCGGTTTGAATTCACCATATTCAGCGTTTTTTCATATGCCATACCCCTTATTTACTCTTACAGTAAAAGGATTTTATGGTAGAGGTATATCATACAAACTTCATTTAATGAAGTTTAATTCAAGATTTGATAACGATACTGGTAATTTCGTTATAAATTGTGAGTTTATTGGTTTTACTTTTACTTATCTTGCTGATATGCCGGCAATATATGCGGATGTTGGACCAGATTTATTAGGTTTTTATGGTTCAGAAGCTGGTGGTAAACAAGAATTTGCAACAGACTTTGAAAGCGGTAGAGACCCTAGAAAACCCTGGCCAGAAGGTAGTATGACTTTAGGGGTGTACATAAATAATATTTCAACATTGGCGTCTAAGATGGAACATTTCGAAGACGACTCAATAAGCACGGACTACTACCTCTTACAAAACTCAATTAAGAATCTAGAAACAATAGAAGGTAGGTTTAATAGAATATCAGTAAATTTATTATGTGAAGACGCGGCGGCTACGTCATGTGGATATAAATTTTCTACTAGTAAGGTGATTACTGTTAAGAATTTATATGATAATGGATCTTTAGTTGATATAACTAGGGCAAAAGACTTAAGGTCAAATAATCAAAATGATTGGTATAGACAATTATTATTACAATTAAGAGGTAAAGACGAAAATATTGCAGATACAACAATAACCCCATCATCTTCACAGGACTCAAACTTTATAGGGTTTACTAAGACAGTATATGATGACATAGATGAGGTGTCGATAGGTTATTTAGGTGTACCACCACCACTATCACTAATAAATCAAGGGGATAATAATTACGAGGTTTATGGACAAGTATTTGGTGGAATACCAAATGAGGGTCAGGAGGAACAATCTAAGAGATCACAGGGAAGTTTTATAAATAAAAAATATGGAATTGGTGAAATAGACGCAGAAGAATACTTCAAAAAACTAAGGACTTACATCACAAGGGGAAAACAAAAAGAAAGTGACCTTAAAAGAAAAATGAATGAACAAGAAAATGAGTTAAAATTAGACACTCTTGTTATGCCACCTACCTTAGAAAATATATTTAAGTTATTATGTAACGGTATTACCGCTTTTCAGAAAGTTTTGGTAGAGGTTGGTGTTAAGGCTTATAATGAACATAATAGTGATGATAATATAAAAGCTCTTTTATTAAATAATGGTGGGTCAGATGTTAAAAGTCTACAAGATGTTAATTCTAAAATGTATGCGTTTCCTTTATATTATGAAACTAGAAAAGACTCTATCCCCGCTGGGACAACTGGACAACCACAACCAGTAAATAGGGTAGAAAAACAATTTCCTGGGTGGAAAGTTAATAGAACAACTTATGGTAGACCAGAGTTTATCACACCTAAAAAATGGCCAGAAATAACTTTAGTTGAAGAACTAATAAGATTTATTATAAAAAAACAAAGGGAATTAAAACAAGCTTGGAATCCAGAAGATGATCAATTTACCGATGGATACATACCTGCACTTGTTGAAGAAACCCCAATAATACCAACAAGTCCCTACCTAAGACTTACTAATGTGGAAACACAAATAATTCCTCTTATTATGATTAGGTCTATAATGAGGTTGGGACACACTAATAACTTTCCGGTAGAAAACCAAACTACCACTTATCCAGGTTTTGGAGCGGAGGACGCAAATACAATCGCCTTATTAAAAAACAGGTTAGCAAACGATAGTATCACTACCCCACCAACGGCAAATAATGGAGGGTTTGACGCTATTGAGGCTCTTGGGGAACTGGAGGGACAAACATTAATAACGGGAGTTTTAGACACAGGTAAAAAAAGAATAAAAGAAATTCTAACTAAATTAACAGACAATACAACAACTAATACCCAAAGAGGTAAAGGAATTAGGGCGGTAAGTCAGGGTATAGATTTATTAAAAAAAGCAGGTTATTCTATAGAAACTAAAGCTGTTGGGAGTGTAAAGTTTATTGGTTATAGGGGGGCTAATAATCCTTTAACTGATGTTTACACTTATCATAGTGTTGTTGGTGACCTGGGTCAAGAAGTAACAAATTTACACGAATTTTGGTTACCAAATATAGACACAAAACTTAGTACAAATATATATTACGATACTTGTAGTGAAGCGGACTACGCAATGGAATGTAAGGGGTTTTATATTTCGTCAGTCGCCTTTTACGAAACACAAGGGAATAGCGAACAACAAATTAAAGGATTAAGTGAAGAACAAACACTTTCAGCAAATACAGCAGGTACAAAATTAGTAGATTGGTATAAGAATGGTTTTGGTAATAACGGCGGAGTGGATAATGAATGGAGTAAAGTGGATAAATTAGTTGTTGGTCCACAAGGAACATTAGACTATGATTATAAACTTTGGTTAGGGTGGGATTTTTTCTCTTATTGGTCTAGAAGTAAATATAATAAAAAAGTGAATGATGATTTTGAAACTTGTAATTTTAGTAGTCAAAATCACATGGAACCAGACCAATTCGCTCCCCACGTTTTAAGGTATTCGGCCCCATGGAGACTAAAAGGATCTTCACAGTTACAACGACACGCAAACTTCAAAGAATACGGTTGGAATGCTGATAGACAAACTTTAATAATGGAGGATTTTCTTTGGATTAAAAATGATTGGGAAAACGATACAATAAATAATTATACTGTGCAAGATGATACGGGGGAATATCAGTACGTACCTTATAGTAGGGCAGCAGATACAAATGGATACGCTGAGGCGATGGATGAACAAGGAAGTGGAAAAGTTAACCCACAAACCGCTAGTGATTTAGCCTTAGGTTATTTATATATTAACAATGTTGGTAAATATTATGCGGCCTCCAGTAACCCAAACTCAACTAAGTTTACTCAAAAGAATGACATAACAAGATTTTTTGACCAATTTGCTGGATACGCTACAGTACCGGAATTCCTTGTACTACAAATAGGTTCTTGGTTGTACAGATACCAAGAAGCAAATGATATTATTAGATGGCCTAATTATTTTAGTTCTACAGGTTCTAAGAAAAATGGACAATGGACATTTATAATTCCTAAAAAATACGAAAGACCACAACCAAAAGGGGACATGATATCTGCCAAAATAAATGATACCTTTATATGGTCGGCATCCTACAGAAGAGTGTACAGAAACGCATTTAACCCAACAGGAACTGCACCGGATGCTAACTGGATGAGCGCTTCAGATTTTAACAATACTTGTTGGTTCATTGGTGGTAAAAGAACAGATTGGACAAGTAAAAGTGGACAACCTATTTTTGATACGGAAGAAAGTTTTGGTTATGATGATATAGGTGATGCTTTTAAGTTTTTAGCACCAGAAATTAAACAACAATTTGTTGATTCTTTTATTATGTGGGCCACAGGAAGACCTTTAGATACACAAACATATAATCTTAGTCCTTCATTTCCAGAGATTAAAAGAACCCTAACCGCAACAGTTAAAGTAAAAGATGACCACTGGGCCGATAAAGGTTATTGTCAAGACAATGCTCATTATTCATTAGATAATTGTGAAGGGTGCGACACTCCAATAATACCAGTTGATAGTCCAAACCTTAACCCACTAACTAGATTATATACAACTTTTTGTGACCAACAACCAGTGGGAACATACAACAATCCAAACACTTATCCGGGTCCCGGTAATCCGGGTTTTGGTGTGGATAATGGAGTTAATAATACTCCAACAAACTTCCAACCACCGCCACAGGTTGGTACAACACAGGGGACAATTAGTGGGGCATATGGTAAACTTTTTAGTTTTAATAATGGAATAAGTACGGGTACGTTAGAACACACTGTTGATATGGGATCCTCTGATTTCCCATACCATGTTAAACTACCATTTGGTACTGTTGATTTTGCAACACGTGAATCTAATATGTCGGCTTCGACTGATAATTACGTACGTAACTTTGTAAACCAAGACGACCATAAACAACAATATGGAACCTATGTAATACCTTTATTATACAACGGATATGTTAATAATATTAGAAATCGAGGACAGGATAATTTTAATGGTAAAAAACCAACAACTGGGTCAAACTCAGGGTCATATAAATCAATATTTAATTATGCTGAGGCGTTTAACGAAGCAATGGGTAGTTTTGGGGACATATTCCAAAAAACAATATACCACCAAACTGTAGGGACAGGTTTTAATTATTATTTTGTTAGAAAATCTAGTCACACTAACAATATCGTTAACTTTAACATGGGTCAGAATATGGAATACACTACTTCTGTTTGGGATTGGTTAGGGGGGCAAAAAAATAATCAGGGTGCGTATTTGGCACAAGGAGGACCACCACCTTCATCAAGAATACAAATCGAACAAAATGGTAATTGGTACACCAATAATGGATACGACGGTTTTAGAGACGTAGGACAAGAAGTTTATGTAAACGTACATTATCGTAACCCAATCAAAAGTCAGTTTTATACAAGTAAAATGGAAGAAGGGGATAGTAAAGACTATGCCGGTATCCAATACGAAGATAAACACCCTTTCTTAATAGAGAATGGTCCGTTTGGTGGAGTTGTACCAGGTTTTTATGGTAAACCAACTTTCTACATACCAAAAACACACTACACACCTAATTACATTGAAGGTACTCACAATAGTGATAATAAAGTTGAGTCCGGTAATGAAACACCACAGACTAATGAACTTTATGAAATGTTAGAAACGTTTATGAAAAATAGAGTTGTGGTAAAAAACGTAACATGGAGACAATGGGTCGGAATGGGAAGTAATGACTCCACCGCACAAGTGTACGATGACTTTTCTACTATATTTACCAGTGAAACCTATCTTACAAGATATTTTGACGGTCTTATTAATGTGTTGGCGGATTATGTGGATAGTGGTAATAAGATAGAAGATATAAAAGAAATTTCTAAACAAGATGACATATTAGACGATAACGACATAAAATTAGATACTTACCTTACCTTAAAAAATATACACGATAAGTGGTTAACAGGGTCAGCGGCAGAAGGGTTGAGAAAAACCAAATTAAACGCAACATTTGATTTTGACCAATCTAAAGAATCTTGGTTATTTTCACAATTTAGTTTTGTGGATAGGGCTTATACTGATATTAGACATAAAGTTATAGACCCTACTCCTTTATTAAATCTTAAAGAAAACCCTAAAATTAGTCTTTATACTCTAATATATGATTTAATAGCACACAACCAGTTTGAATTTTTCCCATTACCAACCACAGTAGACTTCGCTAGTAAGGATTTTGAGAAATCTTTTGTACCTCATTTAACAGTGGATAAAGAAAGTCTTGACCAAAACCCTAGATTTTATGTTATGTATATGGGTGGGTTTTCTGATAGTTTAGATATGGAATCACAAGATTATGAGTTTGCAAATGATGGGTTTGATATAACACCAGAACCTTGTATAGATTGCCCTGTTGATTTTTATAAAGGAGACGTAGTAACAATAGGGAACCAACAAAGTTTACCAAACGCGGTCTTACTTATTGAGGGGGAGGCACAAGATGATGGAGGTTTTAGAATAGGTGGAGATAACGCCGTGTCTATACCTTCATACGGAAATTGGATTTGTGTTGGTACAAATGGTGTTGGGGATTGTAAAGTGCAAAAACAAGAACTTAAAGCATTCGCTGTCAATTATGCACAAGACAATCAAAACTTCTTCAAATCAATTGCCTTAGATCAAGCAGAGTTTCAAGAAACACAAGAGTCATTATTAATAATTGATGCGTTGTCACACGAAGAAGGTACCACTAAAGACCCTATGTTAAAAGGACAAAACTTATTAAATGTTTATCAAAAAAGAAGTTATAGTTGCCAAGTGGAAGCCTTCGGTATGATGTCTATACTACCATTACAATATTTCCAATTAAATAATGTACCTATGTTTCATGGGGCGTATATTATAACCCACGTAGAACATAAAGTAACACAAGGAGACGTGTCAACCTCCTTCAAAGGAGTTAGAATATCTCAGTCAGTAACTCCTTATGTCTCAAGTTTCTTAACCGCTATACAAGATTCTGAAGTAACAGTAAATGTACCATACGAGGAAAAGTTAGACACAAGAGACTTAAATGTATTATCTGGGGATGTTGAAAGAATAGGTCTTTGGATAGAGAGAGACCTTACCGAAAGTAGACTAAAAGCGATGTTATCGAAAGGAATTAATAGTGTAACCTTAGAAATTGAATCAAGTTGGGCAGACACAGCCGGGGGTAGTACAAGATGGCAAGGTTATGATTGGGATTGGCAACCTTATAGACAATTTGTTAATGGTAAGAGAGCTAAATGGACAAAAAGAGCTAGGTATTCTTTAGATGGATTAAAAAATGCGGTTAAATTACTAAGTGAGGCAGATGTCTACGTAACACTAATGTTATATTTTAATCCGAACTATAACTACATAGAACCGATGTGTGGGGGTAGTGGAATGATGAACATAAATGGAACCACCGAGTATATTAAAAAAGATTATGCTTCCCAAAATATTGACACTCCTTTAACTATGTCAGAATTAGTTAACGAGTTAAATAATCACTGTACTAAATGTAAAGTGGATGCTATAGAATTTGACCTTGAAGGTCATTATAGAAAAACTAGATATTCTTCAGGGTGGAAAAGTGGAGAAAAACCTTTGGGATACGACAATAGTGTAAATAAGAAAGATTTAGCGAAAGCAGTGATGAAAAAATTAAGAGACACCCTACCAACTGGTACAGAAGTAGGTACCACAGTCTATGTTGGGAGAAGTGTTAGCACTAACGAAAACTATTGGAAAGACCCAGCAACTCCTGAGTATTCTTGTATTGCTGATTATGTTGCGGTACAAGCTTATACTCACGCAAAATGTAAACCAGGGACTTGTAAATCCTGTGTAACCAACGCTGATTGCCAATCCGGCGCTTTTTGTGGTGACATGGGGGATGGTAAAGGTAAAAAATGTTACAATACAGACTATAGTTGGGATGGTTACGCGGGACCAGGAAAAAGACAATTGTATAGTGGTAATACAATTAAAAAAATATCAGAATCCAACTTTAATGGGTCAGACCCAACAGACGGCAAACCATATTTAATTATGGGATTGGCGGGGTACCACCAAAAATTTGAAGGTCATACAGTAGCAGAGGCTCTAGTTGAGGCTTGGAATGCAGGGATAGAACCCATAGTAGGTAGTAGATACAAACCAACCGAAGTTAGGTATTGGTCTTATGCTAACGTATTTGGTAATAATGGAGGGTACGATTGGACAACTAAGTCAGGACCAGTTGCGGATTTTATAAAAGAACAAACAAGTAAAATTAATTCAAATAACACCACCACATAATGAAAACGCCAGATGTTAAAAAAAATTCACTGGTAGGTACCTTTGTGGATATAAGTTATTATAAAAAACTTTGTAAAATACTAGAATTAAGGTTTAATGTTAAAACAGAGAATATTTTTACACACACTATAAAGGAAAATGAAAAAAGATATTTTATTACTTATAAAATAAGTCTAGATTACGAAGGTAGAAAATTATTTAGAAAAAGTATTAAAAATACATTCCCAATACACAAAAAATCAACATGTTATTTTACCATAAATGGTCTAAATAAACTAATCGAAGAAATACATGAGTTAAAGAGTGGTAACATAAATCATAAAGAATATAAGATTGAGTGGAAAGAATACGAAGGTAAATTAATTATGTCTAAAGAAAAAAGGGCACATATAATAACATTAGATAGAGTTTTCTTAGATGCCTAATATTTATAGTAAAAGAATTATAATTATGAAAAATGAAACTAAAACCTCAAAAGAGAATTTAACTCAGACTTCAGACGCGATTAATGAATTTTTAACTGATGAAAATGTGGTTAATAATTCTGTTAAATCTAAAGATGGGTTAATTGAATCTACAAAATTAATTAACAAAAAAGTAATTGTTGAAGACGGTAGAGAATTATTAAGAGAAGTAACTTTTAAGCACGAATAGAAATGGAAAAAAATACCTTAATTAGTGAAGAGTTGAAAAGACACTTAGCGATACTAAATTATAGTGATAAAGTATCTAATAATGTTATAGAAGAGAAGTTTAAGGTAACGTTCCAAGAACAGGAGCCAGAAGTTGATGCAGAAGAAATTCCAGATGTAGACGCAGAAGAATTTCCAGATATGGATATGGGACCAGAAGATGGGACAGTTCCACCACCACCTCCTCCTCCTCCAGCTCCTGGAGAACAAAATGTACCTTCACCAAATACTACACCACCACCTGCGGAACCAACACCACCAACTCCAGAAGTTGAAATAGAAGACGAAGTAGAGGAGTTAGATGTAACAGAACTTGTTAATAAAAATACTGAAATAGGAGATACGGTAGAGAAATTCTCTACACAACTTATGGATATCGAAACAAAGTTTACAGAACTTAATAGTAAGTTAGATACTATGGATAGTTTATTTCAAAAAATCGATAATATAGAAGATGAGATACAAAAAATGGCACCACCAACCCCAGAAGAAAAAATGGAGTTAAGGTCATTAGATAGTTACCCATACAATCAAAGACTAGATGATTATTTTGACCAAAAAAAATCACAATATAAAAGATTAAGAGGAATCGACTTAGAACCACAAACAGATGATTCTGTAGAAAAAGAATACACACTAACCCAAGGAGAGGCCGATAATTGGGACGACAACTCAATAGGTAAATCATTTAACCCGAGTTTTGATGATGAAATAAATTAAAAAAAAATTAAAATGACTAAAATTATAAAAATTAAAGAATCACAAATAACAGAAATTGTTAAAAAAATAATAAGAGAAGATAGTCACTATGGAGGTAACAAAGGAGATATGTCTAAAACACGACCCGGTAAACTTGATTATGAAGGAAAAGGTGTAGAGATTACTTCTGATTCTATGAGACAGGCTTTAGGTAACCCTAGAACTATGGACGAAGCGTTAAGAGGATATGAAAAGCTTTATAATTCTAATGAAAAAGTTAAAGGAATACCAACACCACAGGAAATGAAAATAAAAATTCAGGAGATAGAAGAAACAACTACAGACCCATCACCGGCAATGTTTTGGATTTTCATAGGGGTAACTTTGGTTGCTCTTGGAATTCGTTGGTATAATGGATATGGAGCACCATGGCAATGGAATTCTGATATAACACTAAAG
>TARA_R110001592_G_scaffold362838_1_pt1 | contig 24277 bp, 16 predicted proteins | sample TARA_R110001592 | Tara Oceans TARA_R110001592 (sample SAMEA4398387) | marine metagenome | biome: Polar Biome; feature: [SRF] surface water layer (ENVO:00010504); material: water (ENVO:00002006), including particulate matter (ENVO:01000060) such as... | depth 5 m | reverse complement strand
AAATGTCTAATTTTCGCTTAAACGCAGAAAGTTTAAATGAGTTCATAGTACGTTTTATATGTGATGCTAAAATCACTCAAATCTATGAAGGCGCTTCTGAAATTCAAAAAGATTGTGATTTCCAGGAGTATTTTAAGAGATTAAAAAAAGTCTCTTAAATACTTGTTTTATTAATCTGAACTTAAATTGTTATTAGAATACAAGATGTTTTCAATAAAATTTTGAAACTACTATTCTGGTGGTTCTGGATCGTGAACTACCCTAATTTCAATGAGTCCTTTAACTAGCTTTTTATTCTCACCCAGACTTCTCTTTGTCTCACTGAACTTATTAATTAAGATAGTTGATTTATTATTGGCACTAAACAGGAAAACAGACTTTTTATCCATAGCAAGTTTACTAATGTCTTTTCTATAACTATCCTGCTTTTTCTTACCTTCATATTGCATTTTAAGTTTATCTAATTTACTTCCTGTAGTACTCATATTTTGGCTCTCAAACATGCCTTCCATTATTTTATTAGCTAGTTCCATCCCCTCATCAGATTTATCTTCCATATCTTCCGTATTAATAAACATAAAATTAGCTATGGGCAACAATTCTGTTTTATAACTTTTAGTGCTAGTTGTCTTATTGATGGGTACAGGCTCACCTTCTTTGAACATAGGCATAAAATAAGCAGAGTCCGGTACTTTACTGTTACAAAAATTTATTTTAAATTCAGGGAATGACAATAAATATTCTGGTGGGCCTGTATAATTAAAACTAACAAGATTCCCATCCTCATCCTTCATTTGCTTAACTCCCGATTTTACGGTCATAGGAATGGACACATCTCTTATTGAAGTTTTAGTAAAATCTGCGTTGTACATCGCCATTTTATAAGTACAGCTATCACGATACATCATGGTATAAATTTTTTCTTTTTCCGACAATATTCCTGTAGCTTTAAATTCTGTTTTCCCCTCGTCATCCATTTCTTCATAAATAAAATCCAGATTTATAGCCATTCTAAACCTATTAAACTTAAGTGCCTGATCAAACTCTTTGCCAAAACCTTCACTTTCTTCAGCACAACCTAATATGGCTTTTTGACGCATGACTCCTAAATGAAAAGGAATATCCAAAATAAAATTGTAATCTTTAACTTCAATCTGCTGTTTAAAATATTCTTCATAAATTTTAAATAAATTTGCTAAATTTTCCAAAGGATTGGTGTCGTCATCACCACAACCCAAAAGCTGTTTTTGTCTTTCCCATCCCAATACTACCTGACTTACCGTGAATATATATCTCATATCATTTCCATATCTTTCTTGCAAAATTTTATTTTTTAAATTCATCCTTTCTGAAATACCTAAAAATTCATCAAAATTTACGTTCACATCCATCCCTAACGATAGCTTCTGCTTTTCCAATCCAAGAATTTTTTGAGTAATTTTAATTTCCTTACCCATAAAATTCTCGAACCAAGCTTTATCTTGTTTTTGTTCTCGCTTTATAAGTTCAGGATCACAGGTACCGCATAATCCAATTTCTTTTGCCGGAGGAGGAGGGAAATCTCCAACAGGACCTAACTCTGAAATTAATCGTTCAATCTCCTTTTTAGTATCTTCTATATAATTATTAAGCTTAACTAATAATTCACCTGGATCGTTAGACAAATCAGCACTATAAGAAATATTAGCCGGAATTTCGGGAACATCAACAGTATTTTTTAGAACTCCCTCAAACCTTTCTGTTATATCATCATATCGGGCAACGGCTCCTTCCAATTCGCGATAATACATAAACCCGTTCTTCATTTTATCAAACTTATCGATTAGTTCGTCCTTTCTCTGGTTAGATTTTTCTAATTCCTTTATCATCTTTTCAAAAGGGTCTGTTTTTTTCTCGGGCTGCAAAATTACTTGATTCCTTTTTTTGCTAAACTGTACCACCATGCCTTTTGTGGTAATCAAGGTGCTGTCATTAATTTTTTTTCCTTTGTACCATAAAAGCTTATCTTTTGCCATCGCTTCTGTTGGCGTAACAACTGCTTGCTTCAAATACACTTTTTCTATGGGAGACTGATAGGTTACAGCTGGAATGGGTTTCGCCTGCACGATAGGAATCTTTTGTACAGGGTTAGCAAGTCTCTCAATTGTAGCCAACATTTTTTTAGTAGTTGCCAGTTCCTTTTCCAGATCTGGCACATCTTCAGGATAATTTATTTTTGCATCGGCAATTTCCGCTTCAAGATTCTTAATTTCTTGCTTAATCTCTTTTAATTCTTGCTGCATTTCTGCTTTCATATTCCCTTGTTGCGCATGCATAGTTACAGCACTAAATAACAAGACAACCATTACCAAATAAAGTGTAAAGCGTTTCATGACCTATAAATTAGATGCTTAAATATAAAACCAATTAAAAAGGTTGAATTCCCCTTTTTAAGGGAAATTGGTTTACTTATTAGTCAATGCTCAATAAATTGTTTTCTATGGCTAATTTTACCATTGATGCAGAATTTTTAGCGCCAATTTTTAATAATAAATTTTTGCGATGCGTATCGACTGTAGATGTCCCTAGAAATAGACGCTCTGCAATTTCAGCATTGGTAAGCCCTTCGGCTATTAATTCTAAAATTTCCTTTTCTCTTCTTGTTAGAATTGCAAAAGGAATATTGGTTTTTTGCTTAAGCTGCTTAGAGACTTCATGACTTAAATAAATTCCGCCTTTCATGACTGTTTGTAAAGCTTCTAGAATTTCTTTTTTAGTGGCGTTTTTTAAGATATAACCAGATGCACCACTTTCTAACATTTTTTTAATAAAGCTCTGTTGATTAAAAGTACTTAACCCAATAATCTTAATATCTGGATACAATGTTTTTACTTCTTTACAAAGTTCTATACCGCTTTTATCGGGTAAGTTAATGTCCATTAATATTACATGGGGCAGCTGATTACGCAACTCTGAGAGGCAAAAAGTAGCATTTTGTGCATGACCTGTCCAAATGATAGATTCTTCATGTTGTAATAAAGATTTAATGCCTTCAATTACCATGTAATGATCGTCCACTATAAATAATTTAATAATCATAGGTCAAATGTTAGTTGTACCGAAGTTCCTTTTCCAGATACTGCTTGAATATCTAGTGAGCCTTTTAATAAATTAATGCGGCTGTATATATTGTTCCATCCTATTCCCTTGTTCTTTTTTAATATCTTTGGATCAAAACCAATACCATCGTCTTCTACAACCAAGGAAAGATTATCGTCGTTTTTTATTAACTGAATTATTAAAGAAGTAGCTTTCGCATGTTTTATAGTATTATACGCCAGTTCCTGAACAATTCTATATAGACTTATTGCTTTTGATTGTTCTATCACATAATTTTCCATTCCAATAGACTGATAGTTTACCTGCAAAGTGTCGATTTGATTGATATCCGAACAAAAATCTTTTAAAGCTGTATCCAACCCAAATTTTACTAAATTCTCTGGCATCATGTTATGGGCAATACGCCGTATTTCATCAATGGAGGTATCGAGCAAATCCATCCCTTTGTGATAAGCCTCATCATTTTCTGGAGGAATATCTAAATTGCCTTTCATATTTTGAAATGAAAATTTTATTCCAGATAGCAAACCTCCTAAGCCGTCATGCAGGTCTCTTGCTACGCGCACCCGTTCCTTTTCTTCTCCTTTAAGTACTGCTTTAGTTGCCATTAATTGTTTTTCTACTTGAAGTTTATTTATTCGTTTTTGACGTATAATTAACTTCTGTTTAAAATTAGAATACAATAAAACCACTAAAAGCACTAAAGCAACAGTGAGACCTATAAGCACAAGGTTGAGCTTATTTTTATTAGATAATTTAGTTTGTTGTTGAAGCTCCTTGCTTTCAAGCAATGTTATCCTTTCTTCCTTACGGCTGGCGTCGTATTTTTTCTCAAGTTCAACAATTTGATGTTGAATATCCTCGTTCAGCAGTTGGTTAGCAAGCAAGTTACCCTCCTGCCCGTAATGCAAATATCCCTCCATATTACCCGCAACAAGTGATATATCTGCCAACCAGTAAAGACCGTCCAGTTGTTCCCGCTTTAGTGCATTCTTTTCAAAAATGATATAGGCTTGTTGCCCAAGATCATTCGCTCTACCAAGATCTTTACGGTATAAATAATAAGCCGACAATAGTTTTAGCGCCAGTCCTTCACTTAGTACATCCCCCAATTCAATGGCTAAATTTTTTGCCAGTTGTGCATGGTCTTTCATTTTTTCAAATTCCAACTTTCTCTCATAAGTATCAGCAAAATTCAACTGGGTTGAAACCTCCAGATATTTATTATCTGTTCTTCTACTAATCTGCAAGGCTTCGGTTAACACTTCAATTGATTTGTCAAAGTCCTTTAAAGCAATATAATTGATAGCCATATTGCTTAAGGCATTACCCAATTGATAATCTAAATTATGTTTTCTGGAAAGTAAAATAGCTTCCTGTCCTAGTTCAAGAGCCTTATCATAGCGTTTTAATTTTTGATATAGTGTTTGTAAAATATCTGAGGCACGAGCTATGAATATCTCATTATTTAATTGGGTAAAAATCTTCTTACCTTCCAAATAATAACTTATGGCAGACTCATAATTATTAAGTAATTGATAGGAAGTGCCCGTATTAAAAAGACATTTTGCCAACGCCAATGAATCTCCTATTTCTTTTGAAATCTTTACCGATTTAAGATTTAATTCAAGAGATTCTTCATAATCGCCTTGCATATTTAAAACATAACTATAATTTGATATATATTTTAATATTCCTCTTTTGTAATCGAGTTGTTCACTTAATAATCCAGCTTCTTTGTAATATTTTTTTGCTGTTTCAGGATCATTACCTTCATATTGCTGCCCTATGTTTATTAGTAAAAGAACTCGCGAAGAATCTACTTCAGATAACTTATACATAGTTAATAAGCTGTCTAAATTCATTACGGTTTGTGCATTGGTTTTGCTTAATAAAAACAAAACACACAGTCCACCTAATATATAAGTTCTCATGGAGAAACATTTAACTATCGCAAGTTAGCAAATATTCTACCTTGGAAATCCTTGTTTTAGTGGATTTTATAAATATCCTCTTTTTAGGTTAAATTTAAAATCCCCTTTTTTAGGGAAATGGATGGCTTATCTCATGACTAATTTTGACTTGCACAATTAACTTAAAATCTAAAAATTATGAACAAGTATTTATTTTTAGTTATGATATGTTTCATTATCATACACACAGCCCAATCACAAATCCAGAGAAAGATTTATACAAATAAAACTAATCTTCCTTTAAAAGAAATGCCCAATAAAGTACCTAATTCTAAAATTGTCATCTATCAATCTGCGGCAAAATTTACTAATCCATCTAAAACTCTTACTTTACCTGATGGAAGAAAGATAACGACAACCCTTAGACAAAATCCACAAAACCTACCAAAAAACCTAGGCGGAACCGTAAATGAAACCATTTCAAATACTTCCCAACAGAGTACTAATGATTTTAATTGTACTTCGGAGGTAAAAATGATTACGGCCAACAGTTCAACCTTTATGGAAGTCAATTATAATCAGCAAGCCGTTCATATTTACCCAGGTGCTATTTATACTTTCGATAGCTTTTTTTCGGGAAATTTCCGTGCTTTGGAGCAAGGTAGAAACCCAATTACCATTTCGACTGATAATCTGGCGAACAGTACTGGTGCCGTATATGAAACAGTTTCCGTACCAACTGCTACGAATATAAGTACGGCTATAGGCAATATTATAAGACCTTTTTCAACTACTACAGGAAGTTCAAATATTCAGTACAGAGTTTTTACTTCAGATAATGATGCAGAATTATCAATTAAACTATCCGCAGGAGGAGAGTATGCAGGTTTTACTGCATCTGGAGGGTATTCGCCCGAATCTAAAGAAAAAAAATATTTTCTCACTATAGATGCCATTAAACCAATGTACACTCTAACAACATCGGTGCCAGCAGAGGGTTTTTTTTCAGACAAAAATATTGAGAATGCCAACCAAAACTTAATAGTATTAAAAAGTATAACGTACGGAACAAGAGTATTGGCTAATGTTGAAATTACATTAAATACTGAGAAAGATGCATTAGATTTTAAAGCTAACTATGGTGCAAAGGGCGTTTCTGCCTCAGCTTCTTTTAATTATCTAAAAAACACAAGTTCTGCTTCATCCACAGCGAATGTTTACGTTGTTGGTGGCCCTTTAAATACATCTATATTTGAAACAGACAAATTACAACAACAAATTACAGAATTAATTTCAAGATGTAATTATCAAACAGCAAAACCTATTGCCTATTCGTTTTCTGATATCAACGGTAATATTTTAGGAATAGAAAGTGTAACGGACAAATTTACCACTAAAAAATGCGTACCGAAAGGTTCTGTTTTCAAACTTAAGTTAGCTAAAGTTTCGATAATGACTGGAAACGATACCAAGGAACAGGGGTCCAATGCGATAATTAGTTTGACAAATTCGAATAATATGGTTGTATTCGAAAATTCAAACAATAACATTGAATTTAAAAACTCAAATGATGTAGTTCTAAACGCTAGGGCTTTACCTACTAGTTATAACGATCAATTTCTTGAAACTGCGTTTTCAACTAATGGTGGGTATATAGATATATTCTTAGAACCTAAACCTGTTTTATTTGCTTGGGATGATTGGCAAATAAGAAGCGTAAATGTAGTATTTATATTCGAAGACCAATACAAGGCCATTCAACATAGACAGTTTAACTTTAATGCATCGGTCTATCTCAAAAAAGATCAACAACGAGTTAGACTTCCTTTTGACGGAATGTTTAACGCTGGAGGTGTCTTTATGCCTGGTCTTTAAATTTTACTCGATTAGTAATTGTTTAGCACGTGCGAAAAGCAAACTTAAAAATGAATCAAATTGCGATAAGAATAGATTTCTTAAGAAAGAAACCTATTAAAAAATCAAACTAAAAAAATCTGATATGAACAATTTAATTTTCTTAACAATAGTCTTCTGTTTATTCAATCTTCAACCTGTTGAAGGACAGATATTGAAAAAGCTGAAAGAAAAAATAAAATCTATTGAAAATACAGCAAAATCTGCTCCTGAAGTTACTGTTGATAAGGCATCCGATAAAGTAGTGGGAAATATCAATAATAAAATTGACACTAGCACAGAGAATACGGCAACTAAAACTGGAGATGCAATCAACAAACCCATTGATAATTTAACAAACTCAAAAAATATACAAAATGAAAATATTCCTGATACTAGTATCCCAGTTGCAGATGAAAACAATGAAACTACAAGCGTCCAGACTGATCTAGTAAATAAAACTACTTATTATTCGAAATTTGACTTTATCCCAGGTGAAAAACTAATTGTTTTTGATGATTATACTGAAGATGTCATTGGAGACTTTCCTGCTAAATGGTTTACCGATGGTTCTGGCGAAATTGTATCGCTGGAAGGTTATGAGGGTAAATGGCTGATGATGAAAGGAAGGTCAGAATATTTTATAGATGAATTACTTCAGCTTCCTGATAATTTTACCATCCAATTTGACCTAATGTGTTCTATACCTTTTAGTTGGAGTTCTGGAATTATTAATTTTGAATTAAGAGATCTTAATGATTTTGAACTCTATAAAAAAGACGGCGATATGTATGCCAGTCAACTCCGTACCCCTTATTACTTTAGAATGCAACTGCACCCTGGACTTGATAATCCTGGAGGATATAATTCAACGGCTCGAGGTGCTTATGTCACTAAGGATAGGAATGCAAATGTTGATTTAAAAGAAATATGGATGCCAACGACTGTAAAAAACCTACTTCATGTGTCTATTTGGAGACAAAAAGAGAGATTGCGGGTTTATCTTAACGAAAATAAGATGCTAGACCTTCCAAAAATATTACCCACTGAAATGAATCCAAATATATTTATTTGGAGAACCGAAGGATTTGAAGACGATGACCATTATTTTATTAGTAACCTGCGTATTGCAGTAGGCAATCCCGATACCCGAAGTAAATTATTAACCGAAGGGAAACTAGTCACTAACGGAATTTTATTTGCAGTGAACTCTGATGATATCAAACCAGAATCATTTGGGGTTTTAAAAGAAATTGCTACAATTTTAAAAGAAAGTGGAGACATAAAAGTAATTATTGTAGGACATACCGATAGCGATGGCGATGAAAACAAGAATTTAGAATTATCCAAAAAAAGAGCTCAATCTGTTAAACAAGCCTTAACGTCAGAATTTAACGTGAAACCTGAAAACATTGAAACAAATGGAAAAGGAGAAAGCAAACCTATTGTTCCAAATTCCAACAATTTAAATAAAGCTCAAAATCGTAGGGTAGAATTTATAATAAATCAATAGTGCGTTGTTTTATTATAAATTCTAACTCGTCAAATTTTTAAATTAAATAAAAATGAAAAAAATAATAATTCCGGCAACACTAAGCCTTGTGTTTTTTCTATCCTTGTCCAACACAGCAAAGTTTCGCTTTCAAGACCCTATTTTCAAAATTCTTGGTATAACCAACAATAATGTAATCATTGAGCAATTTTTTTGTGCCAATGCCGACAACTGTGTTTTTGCAGCTCCACCAATGTCTAATCTTAGTTCAATAAGAGTCCTTGCTTCAGCAAATAAAGTAAAAGTAGCAACCGAGTCATTAAACTATTTGAAAAATTATTTTAATTCAGAAGAATTTATAGCTAAGTATCAAGATAAAAGAATGTCGCAGAAACCACCTGCAATAGAACTTTCAGATGACATAAAACAATTGTATACAGAACAATTAGAACAGTATCAAGAAATGTATTCGCCAGAAGTACTTGGTATGCTACCAGAAGAATCTAAAGCTGGTGCTCTGCAACAAATCGAAACTTTGCAAGCAGCACTTGAAGGCGACATGGAGCCTGACGCGAAGAAAAAATGGGAACAAAATTACCCTTCAAACCCAAATGTCCTTTTAAAAAGAGCGCTATTATCCTTTTTAGAAAAAACTCAAAACATAGACTATAATGCCACTACAACATTAAATCCAAAAAATAAACATTTAGTATTTACGAATCCATTATTTGAAAAAAAAGATAATCAATGGAAAGCGTGTTACCGTGCAGGTAAAGAAGTAACCGATGTCGTTCAGGCATTTGCACAAAATTGGGTTAATGAATTGAACTAAATAAGTCACAATTATACATTTCAATGAAAGATTTGATCTAATGCCGCCTAAACAATATTTAGCTTATAAACTTTATCAATCTATGCCCTCCTTTTCTTTGATAATTTAAATAACCGATTTATAGGGGATTGTTTGTTTTGCATTAATTATCAATTTTACTAAAAAAAGTTATAGGAATATAAATAAATATAATTATTATGAAAAAATCTCTTTTGTTATTATTTTCATCAATGGTTTGGACAACATTTTACGCTCAGTGGTCTGTAGATTCTAACATAAATACGGCCATTTGCACAGCTTCCAATTATCAGTATGAGCAACAAATGGTAAGTGACGGTAACGGTGGTGCTATACTTACTTGGTGTGATTATAATTCGGCTTCTAATGAAAGTAATATTTATGCACAGCGAATAAATTCGGCTGGCATGATAGAATGGGCTGCAGATGGTATTCCAATTTGTACAGTTTTGGGAAGCAACCAAGAACCACAAATAACAGCGGATGGCAGCGGTGGGGCCATAATTGCATGGCAAGACAACAGGATAACCAAGATCCCAACTATTTACGTCCAACGCATTGATGCAAGTGGGCAAGTACAATGGACGACAAACGGCATTTCGTTAAACGATGATCTCGATGGGCAAACACAACCACAATTAATTAGTGATAATAATGGAGGCGCAATTATAACATGGAAAAGTGCAAAAAAAACCCCCATCCTAACCGAGATATTAAAAGCTCAAAGAATAAATAAAGATGGACAATTACTATGGGGAACCGAAGGTGTCAGTGTTAGCCTTAGTGAAACTCCAGAATTGCCTCAAATTATTAGTGATGGTGCTAATGGCGCCATCATTTCATGGAATGAGTGGGTGGGTAATTACCCATCTGGAAGCCATGATATTTATGCTCAAAGAATTAACGCTACAGGTGTTATTCAATGGGGCACTCGGGGTTCTGTTATCTGTTCATTTAATGGTTATCAAGTGGGTGCTCAATTAACAACCGACGGTAATAACGGGGCTATAATTAGTTGGTGCGATTCTCGTAGTGGTGCCGGAGCAACTATATATGCTCAAAAGATTTCTTCATCCGGTGTAACGCAATGGGCCACAGATGGTGTAATTGTCGCGACCGCTGAGTCTAATTCAAGATTCCAAAATCTTATTAGTGATGGCGCTGGCGGAACCTTGATAACATGGAATGATAATTATAGAGTAATGGCTCAGCATTTGACCTCTGAAGGAATAAGCCAATGGGGAGTAACAGGAAAATATATTGGTTATGGGCAAAACGAAGCCCCAAAGATTATAAGTGATGGTTCTACAGGATCAATTATAACATGGTCGGATGGTTTGAATATTTTAGCACAACGGTTGGGCGTAAACGGTAGTTTTCTATGAATTTCGACAGGCTTAAAAGTTTGCTCAGCCGATCAAGTTCAAAGTTCTCCTCAGATCATTCCCAACGGGAATGGCGATTTTATAATATCATGGACAGATAACAGAAACTCAACGCTTACTAATAGCGATCTTTACGGCCAGCTTGTAAATGCCAATGGAATGCTCATTTTATCAAACCAAGATAAAATATTAAAGCCCATTTGTATTTACCCGAATCCTACAAAAGAAATTATAAATATCAGCAACTCATCAAATGTTCCTATAGATAAAATTGTTATTACTGATTTGACAGGAAAAATAATTATGGGAGAAAAAAGTGTTCCTAATGAAATAAATGTGTCACATCTTCAACATGGGCTATACGTTCTTCGTATTCAATCAAACAAGAAAACCCATGTTTCAAAATTCATTAAAAACTAGTTCTAAGCATTTAGAAAGTGACACTTAGTAACGACATATTGCTTAACGTACAAGAAATCGGAACGCAATAAATTCCCTTCAAACCGAAATGTCATTTTAAAATGGGCGCTAGTATAGTATATAAATAAAATTCAAAACAAAGATTAAAACGCTAATAGACTACTAAACAAAAAAACAAACATTTTGTATTTACAAATCCCACTTATGAAAAAAAAGACAATCAATGACAAGATTGTTGCCCAATAGAAAAGAAAGTTACTATGATAGTCCAAGTTTTTGCTGAAAATTGTATAAACAAACTAGACTAAACCCAAACAATATGCAATTATTATCTAAATCCTGAAGTTTTTCTTGTCCCGAAACAGCTTAATTCTAATGACTTACAAATTTAAAAATCAACCTTTTGTGCTATTGTATATTGAAAATAACTACCTTTAATTAGCAGAATATAAAAATCATTCTATGATTTCGATTTGCGTTATTGAGGATTTGATAGAAATTCAAAAAGGACTGGAAACCATTATTGAATCAGATTCAAATTTCAAACTATTAAAGAGTTTTGAAAATGCAGAAAATGCTATCATAGACCTCCCCCAACTACAACCGGACATTGTACTTACCGATATTAATCTTCCAGGAAAAAGTGGCATAGATTGTATTAATGAAGTGAAACCTAAAATGCCTAATACCCAATTTATCATGTTCACTATTTATGAAGATAACGATCAGGTTTTTGAAGCCTTAAAAGCTGGAGCCACAGGATATATACTGAAAAACACGGCTCCACAAAAAATCATTGAAGCATTGCTCGAGCTCCATGAAGGTGGTAGCCCAATGTCTCCTAAAATAGCAAGAAAAGTTTTGGACTCATTTAATACCGATGCTTCAACAAAAAACATTAATAAACTCATATCAAATAGAGAACAAGAAGTATTGATTTTATTGAGTAAAGGATTTTTATATAAAGAGATTGCAGACAAACTCAATATTTCCATGAGCACAGTCAAAAGGCATCTCAATCATATTTACGCCAAACTACAGGTGCAGAACAAAACTGAAGCAGTCAACAAATTATATGGCAAATAAGTTTATTTAAAATTTTAATTTTATCAATTCAATGAAAAAAATACTCTTCAGTATATACATTTTATTCTTGTTTTCATTGAATCTATTTGGCCAAGAAAAACAGATTGACACGTTTTTAAAGGCTATTGAAACTTCCAAAACAAAAGAATTTAAGGTAGATGCCATCATTAAACTAGGAAATTATTGGTTTGAACGTAATTATGACTCTGCAACATATTATTACAAAAAAGCAAATGATATCAGCAATTCCATAAACTATAAAAAAGGCAAATTCGATTATGCAACAAATTTAGGTAATGTGTATTTATTTCAAGGAAACTATAAAGAATTGAAAAAATTGATGGAAGAATCTATCATTAAAGCTAAAGGTTATAATGATACTCATTACGAAGCTATGTTTACAACCAATCTTGGTAACGCCTACATGTATAATGCAGAATATGAAAAAGCATTGCTCTATTTTCAAAAAGGAATTGATCTTTTCAATAAAAACAAAGAGTATAAATATGAGCGTAAAATCAACATTTATATTAGCATTTGTTTTTTGAATTCCAATAACTTAGACAAATCTATTGACTATTCAAAATTGTCACTAGAGCAATCCGAAAAAGCAAAAGACAGTATAGATATTTGTGAAGCCCTGGAATATATTGGGAATGGTTATGTTGAAAAAAATGAATTTAATATTGCTAAACCATTTCTTGAGAGACAATTAAAATTAGCTCAAGATCACAACTTACCCGATAAAATTGCTAACAGCCAATATTTATTATCAAGGGTTTTTCAATCTGAAAAAAACAGTCCTAAAGCCATTGAACTTTTAGAAAGTGCACTCACATATTATTCAGAAACAGGGAATGTTTTTTATAAAATAAATGTTCTTACCCAACTATCCATCTATTATAAAGATCTAAAAAATTATCAAAAATCATTAGTTTATATAAAGGAAGCCGAACAATTGGCAGAAAGCAATCAAATGAAAAGCCATTTGCTTTTGGTGTACACCAATATGGCGTTTTTAAATAATGATATGCACAATTATAAAGATGCATATAAATATCTTGAAAAACATGATGTTTTGAATGATAGCCTAAATTCGATTGAACTAAAAAACAAACTCCAGGATTTGGATGTAAAATACGAAACCAGCAAAAAAGAACTGCTAATAAAAAATCTTACACAGCAAAATGCCATAAAAACATTGCAAAGTAAGCGTAGGTTTTGGATTTCAGTAGCTTTAGGATTGGTAGTTGTTAGTTTGTTATTGTTTGCTTATACGCAATTTAAAAATTTCAAAACCAAAAAAACACTGCTTGCTGCCCAACAAAAAAATGCCATCATCGAGGAGAGGTTGCGTATAGCAAGCGACATGCATGATGATGTAGGTTCTGGATTGAGCAGAATTAGGTATATCATTGGTGCCATCAGCAGTAGTAATACAGAACAAACAGCAGGCATTGCAAAGACCACCGAAATCATTGACGACTCCATACAAAAAATGAAAGAGATTGTGTGGTCGCTCAACGAAAGTAATCAGAATCTGGAGGAACTCATTTATTACATACGTGGTCAAATGAGTGAAATGACAGAAAATGCCAAAATTAATTTTAAAAGCTGTCTTCCGGAATCTATACCAACTTTATTTTTTGGATGGGCAAGAAATAGAAATACCTATCTTTTGGTAAAAGAAACCATCAATAATGCCATAAAACACGCAAATGCAACTAAAATAGCTTTGGATTTTGAAATTGGTAAGGAATTTATCATTACCATTTCTGATAATGGCAAAGGTTTCGACACCAATAAAAAATATCCCGGCAACGGATTGAACAACTATAAAAAAAGGATTTTAGAGTTGAATGGACGCTACGATTTAAAATCTGAAATCAACAAAGGCACAACCGTTACTTTCTATGTCCCTTTTACTTCATAATTGCATGTTTTTACTACTCTAAATGATACAAACGGTTGATTGACAAGCGTCTGGTTATAGCATAATTTTATTGAAAATTAAAACGATAAAATTATGAAGAAAATCATTCTAACACTAAGTCTTCTCTTCTTAAGTGTAACCGTTTTTGCACAAACGCCAAAAAAAAACAAATCTGATGATAAGCCTCCTACGCAAAAAGAATTGCAAGCGATGATGAAAGAGATGGAAATGATGAATGACAGCATAAGTGATGAAGACAAGAAGGAAATGGAAAAAATGGGAATTAAAATGCCCGACATGAAGTCGTTGCAAAAAACAATATCTGGTGTTAGCGACGCCCAATTAAAAAAAGCTTGGGAAGAAGACAACCGTATTGTACCTGAAAAAGATGCTGCCAGAATTACTAAAGCGTTATCTATAAAGTTGTCCGATGCAGATTTGGCTGGTTTCATTTCAAAAACTAATCAAGCAGTTTTATTAAAATTATCAACAGATACCAAAACTAAGGGTCAATTACTGTTGCAATCCATAAAAACCCAAAAAGAATCTGTTGCTAGTTCAGCTATCGGATTTTGGATTGAAGGAAAACCAACCTTAGCATTATACCTCATGGGAGAAGCGGTTAAAGAAAACCCAACCAATGCCAATGATTTAAACAATTATGCGGCTATGTTAAGTATGTGTGGCGCAGAACAATTGGCTATTCCTATATTAAACAACATTAACAAGAAGTATCCTAAAAATAGCAGCATCCTTAATAATATTACCCAGGCTTGGTTAGGTTTAGGCGATATTGACAAGGCGAATAAATATGCTGATAGCACCTTGCGTATTGCCGCTTATCACCCGCAAGCAAATATGGCGAAATCTTTAATTGAAGAAAGTAAAGGAAACATTCCTGCGGCCATTACTGCAGCTAAAAAAGGTATTAAGAATTCGTTCAGTATTCAAAAGCAAAATAAATTGGAGAGTCTAGGTTATCAATTAAAATCCGAAGACCTTAATTGGGATAAACCAATGCCACAAGACCCTATGGGGCTCGAAAAATTTGTATGGCCTGAATACCCAACATCTGTTGAGCAAAGTATGGTTCTAGAAAAAAAATGGGAAGCTTTTAAAGATGTGTGTTTTAAACGATTGGAGGAATTACAAAGCAAATTAGATAAAGCAGAACAGGATTTGGAAACGATTAAAGAAAATCGTACTAAATTGATTATGCAAGACCCAACAAACTTACAAGGTTTACCTTATCCTCTTTCAGCAGTTAAAGCTAGTATTAAGCTTAACTATCTGATACAGCCGGATAATGTTCCTACTATGTCTTTTAGTTATCCTGAATATCAGCAACTAATGCAAGCATCAGGCGAAAAATTAGATGCGATTAAACAATTAAAGGCTGTAAAGGATAATGCATTTGGTGCAAAATATTGGAATCAATTTGGAGAGGGTTTACCAAATCCTCATGCTGCGGCTTGTAAAGATCAGAACGAAATCTTGAATAATTACTTAAGTGCAGCAAATGAAATTTTACAACAGGCCAATACTAACTGCATTAATATACTCCGCCGCAAAATAAGCGACCACCTGTACTATATACAATATACTATGTGGCCAGAAGACTTTGAACGGGCTAAACTTTTTGCACAAATTGCTTGGCTCGACTTTATTGCCAAACAACATGTAGAGTTTCACGACAGAAGCGTTTATTGTAATATAATGCCAGATAAAAAAAAGACAACAAGTACACTTCAAAATTTTGATGATGTTGCGTGTAAATATAAAAGCACCTTCAAATTTGGTGGATTAAGTATTACTCAAGAGTGTAGTAACATGGTGAGCAAATTTGATTTTGGGGGTGTGAAAATTGATTTAAAAGATAATGTGGAAACCATGCTTTACAATGGAACAGTCATCATGGGTGTTAGTAAAGGGATAGAAGGTCCTTTTGGAACTGAAATTGAGGTTTCCGGGGCTGGCCTTGTCGAATTTGACAATACTGGCATAACAGATGTTGGTGTTATTGCGGGAGCTGACGCCAAAGTTGCCGGACAAACCATTATTGGCGCAGAAGCTACCATAACTATTAACAATGGTCCTAGTATAGTTGGCAAAGGAATTTTGCAAGGAATCAATTATTAAAACACTTTAATCATGAAAAAGTTAATCACAATCTTAATACTAGTAGTTAGTTCAAACTCAATATTTGCCCAAACCTGCACAAAGGCTGACACTGAAAATGTACCAGGTGTTTGGAAACCAGGTATAAAAAGTACGATATCGCTTTCAGGTGCTGATTTGATAAAAGCCAAAAGCGTCACGCCAATTGCCGACAATATGATGCGACCAGGTTTCGAAGTTCCAAAGGGTCTTGAAGCCACCTATTTTTCTGCTTATCTGGGATTCAATAACAACTTAGGGAACAATTTAGCACAATACTACTATATCAATAGGTTCAATCATTTTATGTGCTATAATAACCAAGTAACTCGAAACCCCGATTCCCAAATAATACTGCGAATTACTTTTAATGATCCTGGTATCATTTTTTCTCGAGATGTTTTACCTGGTGAATGGCAAGAAAACGAAAAAGACCATTTTGGATGGTTGGATAATTTTCCTGACCAAAAAAATGGCATTATTTATACAAAAGCTACACCAGATTCTGCTCAATTTACAAGACAACCCGACCGATGGTTACTTACTTACGATGGGAAATTGCCTTATGCCTATGTAACCCGTTTGGAGTATCTACAAAAACGAAAAGAAAAACTGGATAAATCATATATAAAAGAAAATGAGCTTACGAAAAGCATCTATCCCATACGACCAAAAGCTGAACAGGAAAAAGAAAAAGCCGAGGTTTTGCAAAAATATAAAGACGAGGCTGCTAAAGGCTATGGTGATTGGACCAATAGATACCTTCAAAATTATCAAACCGACGAACAAAAGCAAGAAGTGTATTTAAAATCGAACGCTGAAAATTATCAGAAAAGCATACGAGCAGTTGATAATTTGTTAAAAATGCCTGAAAAGGAATTACAGAAAACGGCCATTGTTAGTGACCTTGGAGAGTTCACTGCTTTTAGTAATGAAGGTGATGTAGGAGCACATATCCTAATAAAAGAAAACCCCGAATATTACAATAGTAAGTTACCAAAAGCAGTACCACAGGTCATTTTTGTGACACTAACACGCTACGACGGAAGCAGTAAACCAAATTATATTACAGTATATAATGAAATTATGAGTCGACTTGATTTAGAAAAACTGAAAGGACTACTAGGTAAATAACAGAAATTATGAAAACGGTAATTATTAATCTAAGTTTCCTTTTATTCATTTCCGCAGTAATTGCTCAAAAGGAAACATTTGACCTTGTTACATATAACGCGCCAAAAGGATGGGAAAAAGAGCAAACAAATGACCTTGTGAGTTATACTTATGTAGATAAAAAAGATAATTCATGGTGCCGCATAGCAATTTTTAAAAATATCGCAAGTCTTGGAAATATTGAAGCCGATTTTAAACGAGAATGGGATTCTTTAGTAGTGAAACAATACCATGCAACCAGACCACCGCAAATAAGTATAGAACACGCCGAAGGTTGGGATATAAAAAGTGGCGCTACTAATTTCACGTTTAATAAAGATGAAACCGCTGTTGTATTAACCACATTTTCGGGCTACGGAATTTGTTTAAGTATTATCGCAATAACACCCTATCAACGCTATTTTAAAGATCTAGAAGATTTAATGGCTTCCATAGAATTGCAAACCCCAAACATAAATCAAAATAGCACAAATACTTTACCTGATGGAATTCCACTAATAAACGGGAATTCTAGCTTCACTTTTACAACCACTAATTTTGACGATGGTTGGACGGCTATAGTGCAAAAAGACTGGGTAGAAGTAACCAAAGGAGGCCTAAAAGTACTATTGCATTACCCAAATGACAACATTAAAGCAGCCAATACAGATTTAGATGTGTTGTGTGCAGCTGCTTGGAATGTGTTGGTGGCACCTCGTTACAGTAACATTCAAAACTACCAACTAACTCCTGGTGTTATTGAATATGAACGTCCCTATTTCGCACAAGCAGAACTAACTGATAATGCATCAGGGAAACAGGTTTTTGTTGCTCTTTTTAAAAAAGGGACAGGTTGGATGGAATTTATTTCCCCAGATAAAAACTCCTTTTTAAAAAACTTTGGGGTAGATATTACTACCATTAATTACGCCACAGAAAGTGCTATTTGGGAATCTCTTAAAAGAATGGCTAATTATAACAAATTCGCCATCGCTCAATCTGATTTTTCAGGAAAATGGTCTGATAAATTTTCAAGTAATACGTATTACGCAAACGTATATACAGGCGCAAGTGCTGGCATGAGTTCGTATACATCCACACAATCCTTTGAGTTTTCAGGTAATAATTACAATTGGCATTTAGTTGCTGCTAATTCTTATGGCGGAAAATCAGAATTCGGTCAATCAAAAGGAAAAGGCGTATTTAAAGTCGCAAACAATTGGCAAATCCATTTTTCTGAAATGGAAGGTAAACCAAAAACATTTGACGCATATTTCTCAGCCATAAAAAATGGAAGAATCTTGTGGCTTAACGAAACTAATAATCGGGGCTCAGGAATTTATACAGGATTTTCTAAACAATAATATTAATAACTAAAAATTTAAAATCATGAAACACTTATTTATTTTACTCGTTGTACTTCCCATGTTTATGGTAGCACAAAATCAAGAAGTTTATATAAAACTTACTGACGCCAAAGGGACACCAATAAAAGGTAATGCCACATTAAAAGGTTTTGAAAATAGCATATATGCTTTAACCTTGGCAACAAGTGGCAATAATAACTCACAAGTTAATTTTACCATGAATATTACTGGTGCTTCGGCAGACCTAAAAAAAGCCATGGTAAACAATGAATCTTTGTTATCAGGATTAGTTACTGTAACACAGCTAAGTAGCTATAAGGCTGGACCCGACATCGTTTACACCATTACCATGGAAAAAATAAAAGTCCAATCTTGTAATGAAAATATGGGGTGTAATAATGTAATGACAACTTCCATAACTATTCAACCTATACGAATTGGGTGGACTTATTATCAAGTGGGGAAATCTGGAACACCAACAGTATCGAATAAATATGGATTTGATGCAGAAACAGGTGGATCGTGGTCTAAATTTTAATTAAAAAAACAAGTAAAATTAAAATCATTAATCATGAAAAAATATGTAATAATAGCCGGAATACTTTTAATATCCTTCAATACAAATGCACAACTTTTAAAGAAACTCAAAGAAAAAATTGTTAGTAAAACTGAGCAAAAAGCAGATGCCAAGATAGATCAAAAAATTGATGTTACTATTGATAGTGTTTTAGAAGGAAATGTCCATTTACCAAAAAATAAGAACCCAAAAGAAAAAGAAAGTGCAGCTACAAATAATAAAACTGGCAATACCGAAGTAAAACCAAATAGTGGCACTCCCAATTTAAAAGTGTACAGCAAGTTTGATTTTGTGCCTGGTACCACTATTTTATATTATGACAATTTTGAGAAAGATAATATTGGCGAAGCACCGTTGGGATGGATAACTTCCACTTCCGCCGAAGTTGTAACCATTGATGGACTGGAAGGTAACTGGTTAAAAATGGCAGCAAACAGTTCGCAACATTTTACCCGTAACAAAAAACAAAGTTGGGGAAATAATTTTACCATTGAGTTTGATTTACTCATGGTAAAAAATGATTATGATCCACGTATTGATATCAACCTTATAAACTCTGGCGGTAATTTGGTAACCGATGAAAATATATTGAGGAACGACAAAAAACTTGCCATTAATTTTTCGGCAATCGTAGCAACTGGCAATTCTAGTAGAGCAAGTTTATATGCCATGGATAAAAAATTGTCTGATGCCATGACCGAAAACCTGCCTTATAGCAATACAGTTCCTGTGCATGTGAGTATATGTGTACAAGGAAAACGCTTCCGTATGTGGTGGAACGAACGCAAGCTGTACGACCTTTCTGCAATAAATGAAGAATACTTACCAAACCAATTGGGTTTCTCATTTGGCAACTTGGGCGGTTCAGATTTTTTTGTTTCTAACATACGCATTGCTAAAGATGTACCCGACACCCGTGCCAAATTTGAAGAAGGAAAAATTGTAAGCAACCTTTTGTTTTATACCGGAACGGCCAAACTAAAACCCGAAAGCCTAGGTGCCTTGCTCGATATAAGCAAAATATTAAAAGATGCCATAGCACCTATAAAAATTGTGGGGCATACTGACAGCGATGGCGATGATGCCACCAACTTAAAATTATCGCAACAAAGGGCGGATGCTGTAAAAGACATACTGATAAACACGTATAATGTTGATGAGAACAAATTAACTACAGAAGGCCGTGGTGAAACCCAACCTATCGCTGATAACAAAACTTATGAAGGCAAAGCGCAGAACCGTAGGGTAGAGTTTATTTTTAAGGCCGAAGCAGATAAATATGTAAAGCCTAACAGCACTGCCATCGATACAAAAGCTTCTACAGATAACAACAAACCTGCCTCAATAAATTCTTCTAGTACCACAACTGTATCGGTACAAAGCAAAATACTCACTGTTAACCTACCTTATGCCCAGTTTATGAAAACGGGTGAGTCCAATTATACTTTTATTGCCAGTAAAGAAGAAGGCTACAGTAAAGAAAACTTTGTGAAAATAGTGCTGGAGTCTGCAAACAGTAGCCTTAAACCCGAAACATTCAACTTTGAAGAGATCAACAAAAAGAACCCACTGTACGGTACAAAAAAGTTTGCTCAAATAAATGCCACAGAAGCAATATTGTTTTATGGCACGGCACAAAAACCATTTATCTATAAATTTTCGCCAATAGTTGCAAATGGGCACATGGCCACATTCTACAATGAATCGTTAAGCCAAAACTTCCCACCGGAATCTCCTAATTGTAAATTTGTAATTGAAAAAGTAGAGGATGGAAAAGCCAGTGGCCATTTTATTGCTGGAATCATGATAGAAGGTTTAAAACCAATCACAAAAGGTGATGCTATGCAGCAAACATTTACCGATGGTTTTTCTGGTGAAATAAAATTCACTTTTTCGAACGTACCAGTTTATTGAAATTTGGCTCTGTTGATGGTAGTGGACAAAAATATTTAGTCGATAAGTTGAGGCTATGGTTGGCCTAAGCGGGTTTTACTTAAAAAATGAATTGAAGCGAAGGGTTAAGCAAAAATCGTCGTAAACGAACTACCTCGACCCAAGGGCACAAGGTATCAAGTAGGAATTCATTTTTTATATTGGCGCAACGTCGGAGAAATGAACCCAGAAAATGATTAAATCCAATTGATGTGTATTACATTGCTAATTTCTCGAAATTCCACCAACTATTTTTTCAGTACATTACGTTTGTTTTTTTTATCAGGAATTCATTTGTTTTCCAAAGAATTTAACACTAACCGAATCTCATTATAGCTGTATTTTTCATCAATCTGACGTTTCAAATCGGATAGATTTTCGAACGCATGTTTTGGGATGATTTCAAGCAGCTCTTTGTAACGTGACTCAGAAATTAAATCTGTTTTTTTAATCTCACCACTGGGAATAAACTTTGATAAATGGTTAAAGATGGTATTTTCGGCAAAGGCTCTTTCGGCAGCAATTTCCTTAATGGATTTACCATCTTTGAACATCTGCAGTGATATTTTATTGGTTTCGCCTATTTGGCCCTTTTTCTTTGATTTTGGCTTTTTTTCAAATGTAATGGAGCCATCGGTTTCAATTCCATTTTCATCACAATACGTTTTAATGACATTTAAAATAGCAGTACCATACTTTTCAACTCTCGTTTTCCCCATACCATTTACTTGCAGTAATTCTTTCTTGGTTAATGGTAAGGTTTCACACATTTCATATAAGGCCTTTTGGGTGAATACTTGATAATGTATCAAATCGTTCTCTTGGGCTATATCATTTCTAAGTATTCTTAGCAACTCAAATAATTCCACGTTTGTAGTACCATCAACAACAGATTTTCTAGGCTTTTTAGGCTTTTCTTTTGCCAGAAATACCGATTTTGCTCTTAATTCTAAAAGGTTTTGAGTAGAAAACCCATCAGGCAAACCATTAAAATACAATAGTTTAGTCTCTAATAATTCTTCAATTGAGTCCAAGTTTTTGGTAAGGTCGCTACCTATGGCCTTATTGTCGGTTGTAAAACCAAAATCTTTTAAAGGTACTACAAGATTTGCCTCTGTTTCTGTTTTAAAATATACAATCGCCTTTTTAAAACGATCTTGAATCTGATCGCTTAACTCTGGCAAACCTTTTTTCTCTGCAATCTGTTTTAACTGAGCATTGAAACTTGTAGTCACTTTTAAAAGATTAGTAATTGTATTTTTAACTGTCAGCATCGTTTCTTCAACTTTACCTTCAATACTGGTGCGGTTTTTATAAAAAATATCCAAGACACGGTTTACTGGATACATAAACTCATAAAAATCAAAAACTTCAGCAATCAAGTCCAATTGAAACATTTTTTGTGATACCTCCAAAACACCCATGTCGGGTTCATTCTTCTCAGCATTCTTATTAAATGACAACACATTTGTATCGCTGATAATTTGGCTCGAATCGATTTTGCTTTTCAATACCAAGCCTTCCAACGATTTGCACCGGCTCAATGCCACATAGGTTTGTCCATGCGCAAAAGCGCCTTGGGCGTCAATAATGGCACGCTCAAAAGTTAAACCTTGGCTTTTATGAATGGTAATGGCCCAAGCCAACCGCAACGGCATTTGGGTAAAAGCACCTATTTTATCTTCGGTAATCGCTTTAGTTTCAGTATCAACCGTGTAATTGATGTTTTCCCAAACCTCTGGCGTAGTATTGATATTAAAATCATCATCAGGACAATGCACTACCACTTCATCTTTATCCAAATGAACAACTTTTCCTATTTTTCCATTAAAATAACGCTTGTCGGGGCTGCTATCGTTTTTTATAAACATCACCTGTGCACCCACTTTTAATATAAGAGCTTCATCATTAGGAAAAGAAAACTCCGGAAATTTCCCCTCCACCTTAGCTTTATAAGCAAACGCTTTGGTTTTAAGTTTATTCAATTCCACATTATTTGCTGTGTCTGCTTTATTATTATGGGTAGTTAACGAAATATACCCTGTATCGGGCTCAGGCGCAAAATCAGGGATGTAACGTTTATTCAATTCAGCAGCACCAGCTTCACTAAGCACATTGTTCCTAATCTCATTAAGTATTTCAATAAACTTCGGGTTTTCTTGCCTGTAAATATGTTTCAATTCAATAGTTACCGCATCACATGCCTGATACGCTTGGCTACTAAAAAAGAAGCCGTTACTGTAAATATGCTTTAATAAATGCCATTCATTATCTTTAATTACAGGCGATAGTTGTTGCAAATCACCAATCATCAAAACCTGTACACCTCCAAAAACCTTGTCTCTATTTCTGAATCGTCGTAAGGTTCTATCAATGCCATCCAGCAAATCGGCTCGCACCATACTAATTTCATCAACAACCAATAAATCCATCGATTTAATGATATTGATTTTGGTTTTGCTGAACTTTCTGTTAAAGCCACTGGCATTATTCAAATCGGTATCCGGTAAAATAGGACCAAAAGGCATCTGAAAAAACGAATGTATCGTTACCCCTTTAGCATTAATAGCCGCCACACCTGTAGGCGCCACCACCACAAGTCGTTTTAAACTATCCATTTTCAATCGGTGCAAAAACGTCGTTTTTCCAGTACCTGCCTTACCCGTTAAAAAAATAGAGCGGTTTGTATTGTTTACAAACTTCCAAGCCAAATCCAGTTCCTTGTTTGTAGCCATTAGTAGGTTTAAAAATAGAACTTGAAGATACAAATTTGAAGGGTTATTTGGGCGGGTTTTTAAGAAAAATAAAAACCGCGCTATCCACTATATCTTTTTATGCTCCAACCTCATGTAAAAGTTCCATATATAGCAAGCATAAAAAGGATGCCGTTACTATCGCTCCCGCATTATCAGCCATTAATGACCATTTCGAGTAAGCGTTCCTCCCTCTTGGGGAGGTTAGGAGGGGCTTAAACAAAAAAAATCCTCACCAAACAAATGATGAGGATTACTAAATTCTAAA
>TARA_R110001592_G_scaffold328458_1_pt1 | contig 24360 bp, 17 predicted proteins | sample TARA_R110001592 | Tara Oceans TARA_R110001592 (sample SAMEA4398387) | marine metagenome | biome: Polar Biome; feature: [SRF] surface water layer (ENVO:00010504); material: water (ENVO:00002006), including particulate matter (ENVO:01000060) such as... | depth 5 m | reverse complement strand
GCCGTAGAAGCTATTTTAGCCCATCGTTTTAATAAAATGCGTATGCGTTACTGGCTACACAATGATGAAACCGTTTGGATAATGGACGAAATAGGCAAGGAATCGCCGATTACGGTGGCTATTCATATTAAAGACCATCAAATTATGCGGACTAAAGTGCTAATTTATCGTGAAAGTCGCGGTGACGAGGTTCGTCATGATTTTTTTACAGACCAATTTAAGCTGGCCAAGTTAGATGACCAACATCAGCTTGATAAGCATATAGACGGGATTACTGGTGCAACATTATCAGTAAGAGCGTTAACTAAGTTATCGCGCATTGCATTGTTACTTCATGCGCATGTGGTGCAATAAACCACGTTTCAATTCTAGCGGATCATTTCAAGCAGGTTAGTGTGACAAAAACATCTCGACGTAACCGTTTTAGACTTAAGATTTTGCGAGCCCTTCGTCCTTGGCACCGTCGCTTAGGATTAGCGAGTGCGTTATTTATCTTATTGTTAGTGCTGACTGGCGTAGCGATAAATCACAGTGATGATTTTGGTTTAGACCAAGCACCGGTTACCCAGTCGTGGTTGCTTGATTATTATGGTATTGCTCCTCCTTCTCATGTTGCTCAGTTTGGTGTTGCACCTACTGCATTATATATTACCGATAATCTATTGTGGCAAAACCAACATATGATTTTAGAGTCCAATGCGACCTTAATTAGTGCCAGCTATGTCGGTAACATGCTGGTGGCCATAGATGCACAGCAACTGTATTTATTTAATGATCTTGGTCAGTTACAAGAAACTCAAAATGCCAGCACCGGACTTCCGTCTGGTTTGTTAGCGCTAGCGATTGTTGATGGCCGGGTGTGGTTAAATACTGAAAATGGTGTATTTCAAGCAGATGAGCAACTCATCGATTGGCAAGCTATTGCGCCGTTAACAGCACCTGTTTGGCTGAGTGAAAGTAAATTTGTGGATAAAGAGGTTGTTAATCTTGCGCGCAGCGCTAACTTACATTGGCAACGCGTAATGCTAGATCTGCATAGTGGTCGCTTATTTGGATCATTAACGGTTTGGCTGTGGGACTTATTCGCGCTAGCATTACTAATGGTATCTCTCAGCGGCTTTTGGATTTGGTTAAAACAAAAACCACCGAGATAATCTATTCAATTACCATTTTTAGCGTTCAAACTGATCGACTGTGTCGGTTAGCTTATCGGCTAAATTACTCAACTTATTACCTGCCTCGCTAATTTGATGATTCCCCTCAGATACAGATTCACCTAATAGCGTAAAGTCTTGTACTTTAAGCTTAACGGTATGAGCCTGCTGCTGTGATGCTTGTGCTAGCATGGCTGATTCTTGGCTTACTGTGGCAAGAGACAAAATAAGTTGGCGGCTCTGTTCAAGTGTTACTACTAACTGATTTGCTAATGATACGGAGTGTTGTGCTTTTTGTTGGTTGGATGCCATATTGTCGACCGCTGATTGAATTGAATCAACGATATTGGCGAGCATTTTATTTATTTCTACAGTTGAATTATGTGTGCGTAAGGCTAACGTTCTAACCTCATCTGCAACTACCGCAAAACCTCTTCCTGTTTCACCGGCTCTAGCCGCTTCAATAGCTGCGTTCAATGATAATAAATTAGTTTGTGAGGCGATATCGGCAATGGTTTTTACCACGGTAGCCACTTGTTTACCTGAATTTTGCAGTGTGAGTAGCATGCTGGCAGTCGTTTCAATGTCTTGAGCTAATACGCTAATGCTGTCAGCTGTTTGTTTAACTTCTTTTTGCCCTTCAACCATGCTCTGCGCACCCTGTTGAGCAGAATCTGATGCACTTTGTGAATGTTCGACACTTTGCTCCATTTGCTGCTCAAGTTGCGACATCACATCTACTAAACTCACAATAGTGTGTTGAAGCTCATCCACAGAGGCTGATGATTTACCTGTTGTGTTACTTAACTGGGCAACGGTTTGGCTAATACTGGCGATAGCGTCATGTACTTCATTCATTCCTAAACGGAATACGTTAATTAAGCCATTAACACTGGTGGCCACATTACTAATTTCAACAATGCATTCATCAGACAGTTTGGCTTTTAAATTACGATTTTGCGCAATGCGGGTGAGGTCGTTTGACAGTTGCTGTATAGGAGTGGCTATTTGTTTTTGTGCAGCTAAGTAGGCCCCAACTGCAACAACCAACATGAGTCCAACTAATACAAAAATGAGCATAGTATTGTAGCCAAGTTCGCTTTGAATGTTCATTGCATTTTGGTTGGCTTGAGTCGAAATTTCTTCGGCGAGAATGTCTAGACGATCTTTGAGATCGTTAGCACTATCATTTAATGTACCTAAATGATTGCGGGCATTGTCCCAATCTACCGATGATTTACTCATGGTGTTTTCAAGTGCCGATAACGCCGCGTTAAGCGCGTCAATTTGCGGCATTAATTGGGTAGATGTTACGGTATTTAATTGTTGATACTGCTCGTTAAGACTTTTTTCTAGTTGAACTTTATTCTGGTTAAACTCTGTAACGTCGATGGTTGTACCGTATAAAGAATAACCCATTAATACCAGTTCTTTGGCAAGACTTTGTACCCGTGTAATGCTGTTAAGCGCAGGTAATGTGCCATCGACAAACCCGCCAACTTCTTGTTTTACGGTTTGGTTGCTGTTATTGAGTAAAACAGCCGCCACTAGGGTCATTAATAAAATAGCTGCATAGCCTAGTAGAATACGAGCTTTGATAGTATTAAAAGCGTTAAACATGGGTTAATACCTTAATCGGGTCATTTTTTGATCTCAGTGTAACTAAGACCAGAGACAAGAGAAGTTATATTCATTTTTTTCTAATGCTAATCATATCGGCACAGTACTAACATTCTTGATTAGTAAGGCCTAAATTATCATTAATTTAGATTTTTAGGGTAAAAAAAAAGAGCGAACATTTTGTCAATGTTCGCTCCGGTATCGATGTTACCTACTAAGCCGTTTCTATCTCGTCGCCTTTGGCAAATTGAATCGTGTTGCCAAACACAAAGCGGTTTGAGACTAACGCAAAGGTGATGCAGGCGGCTAATGTGACTGGCATTAAGTGAATGTAGTGCCAGCTTGAATAGAATGGGGAAAATTCAAATGTTAGTGAGGCATATAGCATTACTCCAAATATAACCGCACCGATCCCCGCTCTGGCATCTATATTTTTAAACACTAAGCCTACAATAAATATCGACAGAATAGGCATGCTGAGTAAACCATTTAACTGTTGTAATAAGTTGATGATACTTTCGGCTTGTTGATAAATAGGCACTAATGTAAGAGTTAAAATACTGAGTAATAATGTAACCCAACCGCTTAAGCGCACCACGTTAGGGTCTTTTTTAATATAGGCTTCGTGAATGTCACACACATACAGCGCCGTCGCTGAGTTTAGTAAACTGTTGTATGTCGATAATACTGCCGCAGCCATTGCGGCGGCAAATACACCCGTTAACCACGTTGGCATGAGGTCACCTACAATTCGCCCGTATGCAGCGTCACCAATATCACCATACAGTTTGTATGACACAATCCCAGGAATAACCACGATAGCCGGTACGATTAGAATACGAATACCTGCTGCAGCAAATACGCCTTTTTGAGCTTCTTTTAGTGTGGGTGCGGCCATGGCACGTTGAGTAATGGTTTGGTTGGTACCCCAATAGAACATTTGGATGAAAATCATTCCGGTTAGTAGTGTGTGCCAAGGTAAAGGCGAATCATCACCACCAATGAAGGTGAGTCGTTCTACCGGAATATCAGATAAGTCATAATTAATCGCATTTAGGGCTAGATACACCACAAAAATGGCCATGCCCAGTAATAATACTCCAGAGTAGGTGTCTGATACGGCTACCGCGCGTAACCCTCCGAAGAAAGCATAAACTGCGCCTAGCGTCGCAAATGCAACAGCAATATACATAAGTGGAATGTCGACATTAAACATGGTCTGCATAAACAGAGAGCCTGAATAAATCACTGCTGGCATGTAGATAAAAGCATTACCTAAAAAGAATATAGACCCAATAACGGCTCGTATATGCTTGTTATTATATCTTTTTTCCAACAACTCAGTTGTGGTGGTACAGTTATACTTGTAATAAACGGGTAAGAATAATTTAGCCAGAATAATCAGGCCAATCACAGCAGAGAACTCCCACCATGCTAGCAGTGCCATTTGGTTACCGTTCATGCCCACCAGCTGATCAGTACTTAAATTTGTTAGGGTGATAGACCCTGCCACAAACACCCAACTTAAGCCGCCCCCAGCGAGAAAATATTCTTTATTTTGTGTGCTTTGTTGACGGTTGCTGCCACGACATTTTATGTACGTTAATAACCCAATCATTGCCGTTACAATGGTAAATACGGATATTTGAATAATATTTTCAGACATTATTGTTCCCTTTCCCAAGTTTTTATTGGGTATTGTTATGCCGTAGCTGAATTTTTACTGACTTCTAATTTGATGCTTTTTATTGGGTTCAAGCCTGGGGTTTTATTGTGCTTTTTGATCAGCGCATTGAGTTGAAATAATGACATTAGCATGGCTTGTAATGGCGCAAGATAACCTTTCTGGTGTAGCTCAAAGAGTGCTTCTTGGCTGAGGGTTTGTAGTTTGTCTTCATCAATAGTGAATAAACCCGATAAACTAGGTGTTGAGCCATCTTGATACTGGATTAAAATACTAATTGGGCGTAGCAGGCCAAGTTGGCTAATATGCTGATTAAATGCTTGGGTCTGGAGATCATTGTTAATGTCAGATTCAAGCAAAGCTTTTACTCTAGATAAATGCAGCGATGCTTTGCCGTTGGTTTCAAAAATGGCTTGTCCTGTTGTGGCAGAAAACACCCCATGTTGTTCGTCAATACCAATGGTGTAACGTTGTGGGTCGTCAGGTGACATCATCAAAAAAAATGGAAAAGTTTGCATGTTAGTTGGCGTGTGTAGCGCGGTCCACTTACCTTGTTCGACAAATAGGTTGCTACCTTGCTCGAAGCTAGTAAATGCCGTTAATACCCATTGACCATTGTTACCATCACGGACATAAACAATTGGCATACTGCAAGCCGTTTGGCTGACTTCAGATACCCGCAGGTTCATGATGTTTTGTTGATGAGCAAATTGGATGGCGCTGTCGTTTGCTAATCGTAAGTTTTGGTGCTGTTGAGGCGTTAATTCTGTTAGTTTTTTCATATTTTTATTCTATTGTTGAGAATGAGTTAACCATTGTTCAATGAAGTCTCGATGAGGCGGCAATGTATTGAGCATCTGCTGCGTAAGCTGAACATTACGGTTAAGTATCTGAGTGGCTTGGGCTTGTTGTTGGTATAAGTGCGCATGTTGAGAATAGTCAGGGCTGAAACCCATACCATAAAGTACATATTGATAACTTGCGGCTGGAAATAACTCATTTGGGCCATTGAAGTCTTTGCTGGTGGGGCCTCGATAAGCCCAAATGCTTAAGTCTTCTTGTAAGCTCTGTGGAATAGAGTCGGGATGACAATGTGCTTGCCAATAGGGTTCGGGTCTTTTCGTCAGCATGTAATGTAGTTTTAAAAAATCAACAATACGTCCCCAGCGATATTCCATTTGTTGGTTAAACCGTTTGGCCGTTAATGCCATGATGGTATCGTTAACCGGTAGGTTATCGGCAATGTAGCGTGCAGATATTTCGACTAGCATAATCGCAGTGGCTTCTAGTGGTTCAACAAATCCTGCCGCCATACCAACAGCAACACAATTTTTTTGCCAATAGCGTTCACGATGACCACTTTGATAGCTGATTTTTTTTACGCTTAAACCTTCGGCTTGGGGGCCAATATAACGGCGTAAATTGGCTTCAGCCTGTTCGTCGGTCATATAACGACTTGAATACACATGACCGACACCGCGGCGATGTGTTAAGCCAATATCCCAAATCCAACCTGAGTCCTGCGCCGTGGCGATGGTGTGCGATGCAATCGGGCTATGCTGATCTGTATAGGGCACTTGCATTGCAATGGCGCGGTCGTTAAATAGCACATGATCCAGTTTAACAAACGGCACATTAAGCGTTTTACCCAGTAATAAAGATGCAAAACCGCTGCAATCGATAAATAAATCACCGTCAATTGAACCTTGGTCAGCAAGTGAAATATGGCTGATGTTACCTTGGCTATCGACATGGGCTTGTTCTACTGTTCCGATGACATGCTCTACTGCTAGCTTGGCTTTACAATGCTGTTTTAATAAGTCGGCAAAGGCGCCAGCATCAAGATGGTAAGCATAATTGCAGCTGCCTTGATATTCGCCTTCTGCCATGCTGCGAGGAGCAAGGCCTGACTCACAAATAGCATGTTGGAAGTTGGTGTGTTCGGCATAGTCTTTGATGTTGTCGATATAAGGTGCTAAGTCGATACGACCATAACCTAATGGAACCGTAAATGGATGGTAGTAAAAGTCGCCATTTCCATGGACCCAGTTAACAAACTTGCCGCCTTGTTTAAACGTGGCGTGACAAGCCTTAAAGACTTCGCTTTCGCTTAAACCTATTTGTTGTAAGGTATTTTTCATGGTTGGCCAAGTACCTTCACCAACACCGACCGTGGGAATGTCTGATGATTCCACTAAAATAATTGTTAAGTCATTACCTGTCTGGCTTTTATGGTGCGATGCAATGATAGCTGCGGTTAACCAACCCGCTGTACCTCCACCCACAATGATTATTTTTTTAACTGCTTTTGCCATTGGGTTAACATCCTATTTGCAATGAAATGTGCTTAATTACCGGCGTAGTTAAACACTATCACAAGGTGTGTTTTATATATCATAAACAAAAAAGACAGGTGCTAAGCACCTGTCTTTTATTACTTATAATTTAAAACTTGCCTCTAACGCCTAGAGAATAGCGCGATCCGTTATCTTCAACCGAATAAATTTGGTTGGCGAAACGACCTGTTTGAACGAGCTCTTCTTCAGTGATGTTAATGCCTTCAACAAACACCGATACATGTTCAGTGATGTCATAGCTGGCGCTAATATCCCACTGGCCAAACGTTTCGGTATTGATTGGTTCACCATTAAAACCATTGTCTAGCTGACGTAAGAAGCCTTCGCGGTTGTTAAATGCAACACGGGCTTGGAAGTTATCTTGCTCATAGAACACGATTAAGTTTTGTGAATTACCTAAACCTTCAAGTGCGAAACTTTGAGTGCTGTTAGCATCTACTGTCACATTGCTATCAACCACAGTCGCGTTGGCGGTAACACCAAAGCCGTTGTCGAAGATATGAGTTAAGGCAACTTCATAACCAGTAATACGTGCTGATTCACCGTTACGAGGGCGGGTTACAGTGTACTGTTCTGACTGACCATTTAACTCTTCTGTTGTGCCAACAACTGGGTCAGAACATAAGTCTGAGTTAGCCGTGCTACAGTTAAAGTCTGGGCCAGTTCGGTCAGTCATTTGGTAAGTTTCATCACCCGTTAACGTCACGATAAAGTCGTCAACTTCTTTACTGAAAAATGCAAAGCTGAAGATGCTGGCGTCATCGTAATACCACTCGTAAGAGATATCCCAGTTTTCAGAACGGAACGGTTCAAGTGATGGATTACCACCGCTAGCTGTTAAGTTCTGACGACGTGGTTCGTTAAAGTTAGTCGCTGGAGATAGCTGTGACATGGTTGGACGGGTTAACGAGTCATACATGGCAAAACGTAGCACCATGTCGTCTTGTAGGTCTAACTTCACGTTTACGCTTGGCAACAAGTTTGAGTAAGTTGTGCCTTGAGTAATATTTGTCGCTGGACCGTATATGTTTTGGAACAATGTCGCATCACTGGTTGGTACTACGTCAGAAATATAACTCTGTACGGCACTGACTTCTACATCAGTCGTTGAGTAACGAGCCCCTAAATCAACCGTTAATGGCATATCACCTACGTCATACACAAACGTGAAGTTCATGTATAAGCTGCTGACATCTTCATTAATGGTATAGCGATTGTTTTGCAGTGTTGGGGTGATTGGATAACCTTCAGCGGCTAAATAATCGACCATAGCATCACCATCATAGGTGTAGAAGGTGTCGATTAAACCAGAGAAATAGTTATTCGCAGTATAGGGTCTGAAGTTAATGGCTTCATTGGGTGCAGGAGTACCATAACCACAGAATTGACACTGACTACCAAAAATCTGGTAACTGGATTTTTCACGCTCTTGACGGTAAACACCAAATTTCGCTTTCGTGAACACCAATGAATCAGGTGAATATTCGAAATCAGCTTTAAACTCAGTAATTTCATCTTCGTCAGTAAATTGATTACCTTTTTCGTTATAATGTAAACGAGAAAGGCCGGCATCAGGTAAGTTGCCATTTTCAAAACCACCATGGATAACGGTAGGGGTTCCACCCGTGCCATCAAATTCATAGCTGTTGGTCATACCGACAACGTTGAAACGGTCGCGGCCAGCACGATCGTTTTCAGCATTTGAGTTTGAAACATCAAAGTTAACTTTTAATTGGTCTGTAATATCCCATTTAACATTTAAGCCGACACCGCTGTTTGTCACGTCGCGAGAGTTGCGAGTGTGCGACACAAAGTCAGTTGCTGGGTCGCCACTGCCTTGATGTAAACCCACATCTTGGCTAAAGGTTAATAAGGTGCCTGTTGCTGGGTCTATAGTGGCATTGCCAACGCGGTCTGGCTCAAACCATGATGCTAAATCGGTAACTTCAGAATCCACTTCAAATTTTGAAATAAAACCATCCAAGGTAATGCTGACGTCGTCAGACGGAGCATACTGGAATACTAAGCTACCGTTAGTACGAGTTCGGTCCTGTTGATCAACGATTTGGTCCCAGTTACGTGGAATATAAGCATTGGTAAACAACACGCCATCACGTGAATTGGAAATAGTTTGACCACCACGCCAACCGGCGGTGTTGATTTGGTTAATTTGAACTTGGCGCTCTTGATGGCTTACGGCAAGTAATACACCCATAGTTTCATCATTGAAGGTGTTACTGATCAAACCTGAGATAGAAGGTGAAATTTCTTCTGAAAGACTTTCATACATTCCTTTCACAGAACCGACAAGTTGGAAGCCTGAATAATCAAACGGACGCGCGGTAGTGACGTCGACCGTACCGCCTATACCACCTTCTTGCATGCTGGCACTGCTGGTTTTATAGACGTTAGCACCCGTAATTTGGTCAGCGGCTAAGATGTCGAAATTAAACTCACGACCAGCGCTATCTGTCGCTAATTGACGACCGTTAACCAATACTGTATTGAATTGTGGGCCAAAGCCACGAACCGTTACTGCCTGACCTTCACCACCACTTCGGTCAATCGATACACCAGTAATACGTTGTAATGATTCGGCTACGTTTAAATCTGGAAACTTACCTAAATCTTCGGCTGAAATACCATCCGACACAACCGAAGCAGATTTCTTATCGGCCATTGAATTTTTTAAACTGCTGCGTATCCCCTTTACAGCAATAACTTCTATTGTTTGTTCATTAGCTTGAGTTTCTGCTTCTGCTGCAGAGACGCCGTTAACACTTCCTAATGCCCCAGCAATGGCAAGTGCTATCGTTGTCCTCTTACCAAAAGTTGCGATTCCTTTTGTCGACATTTTTCTTCCCCCAGTTGATGTTGTTGCTTTTTTATAAAATCTTTATTTTTAATTAAAGCTTATTTATCTTATAAATATATTAATTGAGCTTAAATATCAACCTTTTCTTAACAAGTATGGTGTAATTTAATGATGAATTTTTAGACTAATCACTGACATCATGGTGATATACATTGCAATAAATAGTACCAAAACCTAAGGTTGTAAATGAATTTAGTCTTTGTAATTTAAAGATATTACTGTCATCGCTCAATGTTTATTCAGACAGTAATCAGACTGTATTTTTTGTGTTTATTACACTTTGGTATAGTTCATTTCTTGTAAAAAAACATTCTGATAACAATCAAAACAATTTCAAAATGGTTATTTATTGCGGTGCGGATTTCATATCCCATGACATGCCTGTGGCATAGCGGTGGGCAAAACCTTTCCAGGCTGTCGTTGGATTGCCTTGTTGATCTTGCTCATTAGACTGAGCGCTTAATTGTAGGTATGAACACTTATCTTGTTGATTTTTAACATGGCAATCCATCATAGCTAATGCAAAGTGTTTATTGATGGTATTAAGCTGTGTCGTATTCCAGGCGGGTTCAAAATAGTGGCCTAAATCTATTTCATTTTGGTAAGCCACTTTAGGTGCTGGATGTGGGGCAATATTATGGCGAGCATTATGATAGGTGAGCATATAGGTATGTTCACCGCCAGTTTGCTGGTATAGCGATTGAATTCCTTTATAACCAGAAATATCATCAAGATCGCCAGCAACATACAGTGTTGGGACGGTTATTTTTGCTAATGCTACTGGGTCAAATAGTTGATGGTTGCCTCCCCAGGGGGCCATAGCAATCATGGCTTTCCATTTAGGATCAACTGTTACAGGGGCTGTTTGGCCACCAGCACAGGTGTTGAGTAAAGTAATGGCACCATTAATAATATTTTGGTCTTTGCTGCCGGTAAAGGTAGCGGCAGTTTGTGGGTTAAATTGATAACAGCCGCCCACAGTGTTTACCGCACCATAGCCGCCCATTGAATAGCCAATCAAGCCTGATCGTTTCGTGTCGATAATGCGACTGACAAAATTGTCACTGCCGGTAAAATAATCAAGGGCAAATTGTTGATCACGCGAACGGTTTAATAATGTGCTAAAAAAACCGCTAAACGGAGCATTAACCATATCGACATCAGCATTAGTCGAGTCGGTGTGATCCAGTGCCGCAACAATATATCCGTGTGACGCTAGATGCTCAGCTAAGTAAAACATAATGGTGCGATAGCCAGTATAACCATGGGATAACACGATGAGTGGAAATGGCTGATCCGTTAATGAGGCCACTTCTGCGTCACGAGTGGCATTGCCTTGCAGTGAAAATGGTAATCCTAAACGGGTTTCATCATTATAAACGGCATTTAATACTGCCGGTTGGTTTTGCTTGGTCGCGGCAGTTTTGTTACTTGGGTACCACACCTCAATGTTGAGTTTTCGGTCTTCAGCTATTTGGGTTTTGGGATTAAATTGATTTTTATGAATCAAGTTAACAGTTTTAACACCGACTTGATAAGGCCCTGTTTGCGCTAGCTCTGGCAACGCTTCCTTTGGCAGTGTGTTGGGGTAAAGCTGTTCGGCGACTTGAATGGTATTTTTTGTGTCACTGTCTGTTGCGTTTGCGGCAATGGCGCTTGAGTGGGTGCCTAAACATAACAACGCGATAGAAATAAGTGATTTGGTCATCATTAATGCTGTCCTTTTCAGTAATGCATGCTCTTCAGCATCGGCTGTAGTACTTGGTCATTTTTATTATGTAATGTGGGCGGGTCCTCAACCCACATCATTTTTTGTTATCGACTCATTTACAGAGTTACTGCTGAAACGTTTCTACGGTTAATCCTTTGCCTGCGGTGCAAACATAAATGTCCGCTTGCAAATTAAACTGCGCAAAATAGTGTTGCTCAACCGCTTGCTGAATAGCGGCTACGTCTTCATTACGGCATAAACACACTATCGCGCCGCCAAATCCACCACCGGTCATGCGTACGGCGCCTCTGTCTGCTAAAGCTTGTTGGCAAATTTGCACTAAACCATCGGTGGCTGGTACGGTCACTTCAAAGTCATGCTTTAACGATTGATGTGATGCGGTCATTAAAATGCGCAGTTGTTCGATGTTATTACTGGCTAAGGCTTGGGTTGCGGCAATGACGCGGGCATTTTCGGTGATCACATGGTGAGCTCGGGAGAATTCATTTGCGCTCATTTGTGGCTTAGTTTGCATTAACAACGCTAAGTCAGCATCGCGCAGGGTGGTTAAGCCCATTTTACTGGCGGCTTGCTCGCAGTCGATACGGCGTTGGTTGTATTCGCTGTCGACTAACTTTCTAGGGTAGTTAGAGTTAACAATAACAATCGATAAGTCTGTTGGAATGGTCACCGATTTTGTGTGTAAATTTTGGCAATCGATTAATAACGCTTGGTCTTGTTGACCTTTAGCTGAAATTAACTGGTCCATTATGCCGCACTGGCAATCCATAAAATCATTCTCGGCTTGTTGACCGAATAAGGCGATTTGCTCTTCGGTTAAATTTAGGCCGCAAACATGATTAAACATCCCTGCAATAGCCACTTCTAGTGCCGCCGAAGATGACAAACCACTGCCTTGTGGCACATTACTTTCAATTAATAAATCAACACCTTGTAGCTGGTGGCCAGCACGGTTAAGCACAAATGCAACCGCACGGATGTAGTTGCCCCATTGTGACTGACCAGCACTAATTGGTTGATTAACGTCAAAACTTTCTTGTTCATTCGGATACATGGTTGATAGTACATTAACCGTGTTGTCATTTCGTATATGGTAAAAAACTTGAGTGCGGAAAGTGAGTGCGCAAGGTAATACGAAACCTTGATTGTAGTCGGTGAATTCACCAATTAAATTAACCCTACCAGGAGCACTAACTACCCCTTGTGGTAATGATGAAAACTGCTGCTGATAGAATGCCTGTAGCGCGTCGTTATTCATTATTGTTTCCTTGAGAGTAATGGATGTCGCTGGCATTTTGTAAAATTTTTGCAGCTGTTTCTGGACTTAAATCGCGTTGACTTTCGGCGAGCATCTCGTAGCCGACCATGTGTTTTTTTACGGTGGCTGAGCGTAATAGTGGTGGATAAAAATGGCCATGTAAGCGCCAGTGACTATTGTCGTCAAGTTTGCTTGGTGCACTGTGCCAACCCATTGAGTACGGGAAGCTACAATTAAACACATTGTCGTATCGGGTGGTGAGTATCTTAATCGCTTGGGCTAAAGCAGTTGATTGCACATCGGTTAGCTCACCAAAATGGCGTACATCATCTTTGCATACGAGTAAGGTTTCAAAAGGCCATGCAGCCCAAAATGGTACAACCACAAGCCAGTGGTCATTTTGATAAACAACTCGCTCACCGTCGGCAATTTCATGTTTAACATAATCGCCGAGCAAATTGCGGCCATGATGTTGTTGGTAGTTACGCTGGTTGTCTTCTTCTAATTGTATTTCGGTCGATAAATGATTGTGGGCCCATACTTGTCCGTGGGGATGAGGTTGTGAACACCCCATGACTTCACCTTTGTTTTCAAAAATGTGTACACATGCATACTGAGCAGATAATTCGATGTAGTTCAGTTTCCAGGTATTAACTACATCATTGATCTCAGCCACGGATAATTCTGGTAAGGTTTTATTGTGCTTAGGTGAGAAACAAATCACTCGGCATTCACCCGTAGCCTGCTCTATTTCAAATAATGGATTGTCATGATTGAGCGCGGCGGAATGTTCGGTCACTTGTGACGTTAGTGCGCCAAAGTCGTTAGTAAACACAAAGGTTTTATCATAAGCAGGATTGATACTGTCGTTTGCACGATGATTGCCGGGGCATAAAGGGCATGTGTTATCGTACTCTGGTAAATTCGAAGGGGCATTTTTTTCTGTCGCACCTAACCAAGGACGATTATTTCGATGTGGCGACACTAGCACCCAATTACCTGTTAACGGATTTTTTCGTCTGTGGGTAAATTCAAACTGACTCATGGCAATCCCTTTCATCTATATGTGTCTGGAGCAATAACCAGAAAATGCATATTATTATCTCAATTGTACTGTTGATAAATGCTGCAAATTTAATTTATATGATAAATACTACTATTAAGTATTTTATTTAACAAGATGTAATCAATTTCGACAAGATCTTTCTAATTCAGCTTGTCAATTGACCGTCTGTCACTCTATGATGTTGCTAATATATATTATTTATCATATTTATTTTAGTGGTGGGATACGTAAATGGAAGCCGATAGAGAAATTGTTGATGTTGTCGTGATTGGTGGCGGCATAAACGGTGTTGGAATAGCGGCCGATGCAGTGGGGCGTGGTTTACGTGTCTTGCTGTGTGAACAGAATGACTTAGCGTCTGCAACCTCATCAAATAGCAGTAAACTGATCCATGGTGGACTTCGGTATTTAGAACATTATGAGTTCCGTTTGGTTAAAGAAGCATTAGCAGAGCGTGAAGTGTTGCTTAAAAAAGCCCCTCATTTGATCACTCCGTTGACATTTAGGCTTCCCCATCAGTCTCATTTACGTCCAGCGTGGATGATCCGTCTTGGGTTATTTTTATATGACAATTTAGCATCACGCGTCACTCTGAATGCGTCTAAAAAAATTAACTTCACACAAGATAGCCCATTAAAACCTGAAATTACTCAAGGGTTTGAATATTCTGATGCTTGGGTCGATGACTCTCGTTTAGTGGTATTAAATGCCCTTGCAGCGAAAGAGTTAGGGGCACAGATTTGTACTCAAACCCGCTGTATTACTGCCGAACGCGACAATGGTATCTGGAAACTCACCTTACAACATCAAGGGGACAAGTCATTACGTCAGGTGCATGCAAAAAGTATTGTTAACGCTTCTGGACCTTGGGTGTCGAGCTTATTTTCAAATGTATTAAAGCAGCCTTCACCACAAAAAATTCGTTTAGTAAAAGGTAGCCATATTGTGGTGCCTAAAATCCATCAACAGCCACACGCTTATATTTTGCAAAATGTCGATCAGCGGATTGTGTTTGTGATCCCATTTGAAGATGACTTTTCTCTGATTGGTACCACTGATGTTGATTTTACCGGCGACCCTAAAGATGTGCGTATCGACCAGCAAGAAATTGATTATCTGATTAGCATTACCAATCACTATTTTAAAAGCACCATTAGCGAACAAGATATTGTGCATACGTTCTCAGGGGTGAGACCATTAATGGATGACGAGTCAGATTCGGCGCAGTCGGTGACCCGTGATTACACCTTTATTGTCGACGCCCCTAAAGATAAGGCGCCGCTATTGTCAGTGTTTGGCGGCAAAATTACGACATATCGAAAACTGGCCGAAGCGGCAGTCAATCGATTAAAACCTTTCCATCCTCAAATGGGTAAACCTTGGACAGCAACTCAAACGCTACCTGGTGGTGATTTTACTGATTTAGGTGATCTTAACCGGATTTATCAGCAACAATATCCTTGGATAAATACACGATCTATTAATCGTTTATTACGAACTTACGGAACCCGTACCCAATCCATTTTAAATGATGCTGCGAGCAGCGAGGCATTGGGGATTGATTTTGGTCATGGTTTATATCAAGCGGAAGTCGATTATGTTATTGCCAATGAATGGGCCAGTTGCAGTGCAGATATTTTATGGCGACGGACTAAGCTAGGTTTGCATTTTACTGAGGAACAACAGCAAGTACTGAGTGATTATGTCGCCAGTAAACAGGAAGTTGCACCGGCGGTTGTTTCTGATGTGAGTTAACCTTAACGTGTTAACACTAGCACCCAAAATGATAAAAAGTTTTTGGGTGTGTTTTATCTGCCATTGCTGTGATTCATGCTTGGTTGATATTGATACGACAAGGTGTGTCGACGATCCCAGTAACGTGATGCAACTGATAAATAAACACGTTACCCGATAATGGATAATCAACGAGTTGCTGTTGAGTCAGTTCAATGCGTGATGTTGTCACAATTAACCAATCTAAATTTGGGCCACCAATGGCGACACTAGAGGGTTGTACAGCAGGTAAGATTAACTTTTCGACGATATGACCATCTGGATGATAACGTACCACGCTATGATCGCCCCATTGGGCATTCCACATAAAGCCATGCGCATCAATAGTTGAACCATCAGGAAATACATGATCTTCGGTGGTCGCAAACAAGGTTTTATTCGTTAATGTTTTGTGTGTTGGGTTATAGCGATATTGATGGATGCAATGTTTTTCAGAGTCTGCGTGATACATAATGTTACCGTCAGGGCTCCAACACAAACCATTAGAGATCAAAATATCTTCAATGGTTTTATGGCATTCACCGTGGTTATCTATCCGGTACAAGTTGCCTTGTTGATGTTGATCATGACGGGTTTCAACCATGGTTCCCGCCCAAAAATGTCCACTGCGATCGGTGCGGCCATCATTAAAACGGTTACCTTTCTGTGCAACTTCAGGTTGGCTAAGCCATGTTAATGCATGTGTATCGAGATGATACAGTGCAAAACCTTGCTCAAAGGCGACAATTAACTGAAATGTTTGCTGTTCTGCTAAAAACGCAAAGCTGCCAATACGATAGGGTAAACTGTATTGATCGTGCAGCTGAGTCTCGACACTGTATTTGTGAATTTTTCCTCGTATGATATCGATCCAATAAATGGCTTGTTGTTGTGGGTGCCATAAAGCATTTTCACCCAAATCATTTTGTGATGGGATAACCTGTATAAGCTCGCCGATGCTCTGGGTTAGTGTATTATTCATCTGTCGAATGATGTGCGTGTTGGTACACAACATTAAATCCTGCCAATGTCGCGTCTGTAACATCCCATAATGTTGTGTTGATATTACAGTGATGTAACACTTCAACAAAACATTGGCTTAAGTGAGGTGGACCAATAATCGCCACTGATTCTAATTCTGTTAATTGCCACTCTTGCGCGCTGATAGCTGCGCGAACATCACTTCCAATCAATAGTCCTGATAAATACGCATGTGCTTGTTTGGTTGAGAAATCCTCAAAAAGCTGTTTACTGCGGACGCTATATAATCCGTGATAAAAATTATCGTTAGTAGATGACAAGATAAAATCAGCACCTTCAATAAATGCGCCAAAATCAAATTCTAAATCTGATACTTTTTCTTGGATCAATACGCTGTTAGATGACAATAGGTCATACAGTTCACCGGTTAGCGCAGTTTTGAATAAAATGACTTTACCTTCTTCAATTAGCACCCATTTAGTATGGGTTCCAGGCAAGCATACAAGATGTCGACCAACTAGATGCTGTGGAGCCATCGCAAGCCAGCCCAGTAAATGAAATTCTTCTCCACGCATCGAGTCATGGAGTTGGTTATAAAGCTGGCAACTTAATCCTGGGAATATGGTGACTTGATGGCCTTGACTGTCAAAGCGCGTCCCGGCAGAGATCACCTCTTGGGGCGAAATAGGACAAGCAAGATATTGGGTTTCTTTCCAGCCAATGCTTGAACCTATTTGACCTATCATCAATATAGGTAGTTTTCCAAAACGATTAGCCCAAGGTGCAATACTGTCCATTAGTGTGGTTTCAAAATCGGTTTGAATTTTCTTCACGCCGACATTATTGGCTTGTTCAAGCACTATTAATGGTTTACCGACTTCGGCTAAACATAGATAAGCACGTAAATGGCTTGTGCCCCAATCGACAGCAATAAAATGTTGATATTTAGCAAGCAAGCTAAGCTCTCCCACCGTCAATATTGATACACTGACCGGTGATCAATTCACTATTGTTTGAGGCTAAAAACAGGGCGAGTTTGGCAACATCTTGAGGGGTGATTCGGCGTTTTAATGCCATCGCATCAGTCCATTTTTGCTCTTCTTGTTCTGTTAGCCAACTGGCCAGCTGCTTTTCGGTGGCGACCCAACCGGGCAAAATGGCATTGACACGAATACCAGATTCTCCAAACTCACGCGACAATGAGCGTGTCATACCAATTAAGCCTGCTTTTGCTGTCACGTAGCCAGTCATTTGTTGTGAGCCTAATAACGCGGTGATTGAACTGAAATTAATAATGCTACCGGAATGCTGTTGCTTCATTAAAATATAAGCCGCTTGAGATGCAAAAAAAGCAGGGTCTAAATTAATTTGCATGCACTTATGCCAATCATGGGCTGAAATCGTTTCGACATCTTGGCGCGCATCATTAGCGACATTATTTATCAGTACGTCAAAACGGCCAAAGTGTTGACCAACATCTCTAATGGCTTGTTGTAATGATTCGGAATCGGTGGCATCGACAGCGCGAAACCAAATTGATGAAGCATCAATTTTGGCCATTTTGCTAAGTAGATTGGCTGCTGTTTTATGATCGATATCAATAAAAGCCACTTTAGCTTGTTGATGTATGAAGGCTTCGACCATAGATGCGCCAATACCACTGGCGCCGCCGGTAATAAAGATGACTTTGTCTTTCAAGTCTTGATATTGGGTTAACAAACTCACTTATAACGCTCCAAACCTACTTTTTATGATTATGGTTAACTAGCGGTATTTGTTGGATTTAATGATTAATCCGAAAAATAATGATGATTATTATGTCTATTTCTAACATTAACACCACTGAAAACAAAGTTATATCGTAATTGCGTTTAAATATGATATAACAGATTTATGTACTGAATATTGGACAGTAAAAGCATGAATAATTCTCCACGTCAAAATTTAACACATCAATTAACTCACGATTTGGGCATTGCCATTGTAAAAGGGGTTTACCCTGTTGGCGAAGGTTTACCCTCTGAAGCTGATTTGTGTATTGAATATGATGTTAGCCGTAGCTCAACGCGTGAAGCGGTAAAAATGCTGTCTGCAAAAGGCCTTATTTCATCTCGGCCTAAACAAGGCATTCGGGTGTTGCCTGAAAGTAATTGGAATATGTTTGATACCGACGTATTAAAATGGATTTTAAGCAGTAAACCGTCATTGTCTTTACTGAAAGAGTTTACTCAAGTGAGGGTTGCGCTAGAACCGCAAGCGGCGGCACTTGCAGCAATGAACGCATCTGATGAGCAATTAGCGTCTATCGAGAAGGCACTCGAACGTATGGTTGAAGCTGAACAAGGTTTAGATGACCCGTTAGAAGCTGATATTGCATTTCATACCAGCATCCTAATCGCCAGTGGTAACCGTTTTTTTGTGCAATTAACCGAGTTTATTGGTACCGCACTCAGGGTGAGCATTCGTTACACCAACAAGATAAAAGGCGTGCCGGGTGCGGATGTGAAAAAGCATGCCGAAATTTTTAATGCGATTAAAGCGCGCAATCCTGAATTATCTAAAGCAGCTGTTTCAATGATTTTAGATGAAGCACTTGAGCTGATTGAGTTGAAGTTGTAGTCGGTCGAAACAATCATAAAAAGAGCACCTAAAGGGTGCTCTTTTGCTTAATGGGGATAAATAATGTGCGCTATAAAGAGGCGCGCGATAAAGTATTATTTCACTTCATTTAACTCAAAAATCAACGACGTTTGTGGGAAAGTAATCGGCAACTGCATGCCAAAGGTCATTAATGCTTCACCACTAAAGGTTTGATTGTCTGTCATGGCTAATACAGACGGTGAGTAGAATGAAAATCCGGCCGGCCAAATTAGTGATAGTTGATAATCTCTGTCGGCATCTAATCCTGCAAAATGATATTTTGGCGGATTAGTTCGTTGGGTCTCTTTGACGCTGTTGTAAGCAAACAAAGCTTGGGTTTGGTTTGTATTAACAATACCAAAGTTGATTGAGTCGCCATCGCTGTTTAATCGTACCAACTTGCCACTGTGAATTAACTGACGATGCTGTTTGTGCAGTTTGATTATTTGCTGTAACTGCTCACGTTCATCATGGGTTAACTCTCGAGGATCCATTTCAATCCCCATGTGGCCAAAGAAAGCGACCGCGGCTCGCATGGCAATATTGATGTGTCGCCCGGTAATGTGACAATCGCGCGGGCCAACATGCGCCCCCATCACTTCTGCTGGGAAAAAGAACGAACAACCACGTTGAATGGTGAGTCGATCTAATGCGTCATTTGAATCTGAAGTCCATACTCGATCAGTGTGTTGTAATACCCCGTAATCAACTCGCGCACCACCAGAGGAACAACTTTCAATTTCAATGTGTGGATGACTATCTTTAAGGCGCTTGATTAAAGCATAAGCGGCTTTAGTTTGTTGATGTACTGCCGGCTTACCCAATAAATTACCTGCATGATTGAGGTCGCGGTTCATGTCCCATTTGAGGTAGAGAATTTGTGGGTATTCAACCAAGATATCGTTAATCGCATTAAACAGATAGTCAGTCACGTCTGGGTTCGTCATGTCTAGCACTAGCTGTTTTCTAAATTGCAGCTGCTCGTTACCTTGGGTTTGCAGCGCCCATTCAGGGTGGTTGCGATATAAATCGCTGTCTGGATTAACCATTTCAGGTTCAAACCATAAACCAAATTCCATGCCCACGTTATTAACATGATCAATCAGTGGTTGCAGTCCGTCTGGGTAAATTTCACGATCAACAGTCCAGTCACCTAAACCGGCAAAGTCACCACGGCGACCTTTAAACCAGCCGTCATCGAGTACAAATCGTTCTGCACCAATGTCAGCCGCTTGGGTCGCTAATGATTGTAAAACAGCAACATCATGGTCAAAGTAAATTCCTTCCCAAGTGTTGTAGTGCACTGGGCGTGGCTTTAGGCGTACCTTTTCAGTGATAAGTGATTGACGAACATACTGATGGAAGCAATGAGATAAGCCACTAAAACCGTCATTAGAATAGGCTGTATATAACGTTGGGCTGATATAAGACTCGTTAGGCGCGAGTATCATTTCACCAGGCATTAATAATTCACCTAATTGGGCATAACTGCGGCCTTCTGCAAGTAACTCCGCTCGCATTTTATGGTTGCCACTCCAACCTAAATGAAAACCATAACACTCACCGCCTTGTTCATGGGTGAGTTTGTTGTGCATTACCATGCCCGGGAAATTGTCGTGTGAGGTTTTACCTTTACGGTTTTCACGCACAAAGCTGCCTAAGAAGGTATCAAAAGACTTGCGTTGGAATTCGTTCGACCAACGGCCTTCAAACGACATTACTTGGTCAATATGCAGAGGCATCGGAATGGTTGGCGCTGCACACCAATTCACATTAACTGAGGTTTGGCCTAAATTGGTTAATTCTGTTGTCGCACTGAGTACGTCACTGCGTGGGTTAAGTTGTAAGTGATGTTTAACGCTTAGCTGACGTAGCGTATCAACTGACTCGAAATACACTTCGTTTTCATTCGGTTGGTTCACTTGTGTTAGTGCACCACCAATTGACCATGCAATGTTGTTATCAAAAATTTCAATGCCAGGTGCACCGGTAAAACCTTCACCCATTAACGGCGATAATGAAATAGGCGCTTCAACAACAACTGAGCATTTAGCTTCTTGTCTGGTGCTTAACCGTTTCATCATGTCAAAGCTGGTCTTTTCAGATAACTTTTTACCAAAATACAAAATGGCAGGAGTCTTGTTTAAGCAATCAACGATCAAGCTAGTATGTTGGCCATTAAGCAAAACGAACTGGGGATGTGACATGATATTGTCCTTGATTGACGTTTTTGTGTTTATACACACTGATTAAGCATACATATTCGAATGTGTTGGATTGAGCCAGCAACATTCTGCAGTGTGTTAATGATGTATTCGGATTATTTTAAAATACTATATATCATATAAATACTAGGTTAGTATATTGATCGTCATTAAAAATTGGTTAAATAACCCCGTAATTTTGCTTGTGACGGTAGGGTATAGCCTTAACTATATCCTAGTATGAGCCAACGGTTTTACGCACTATATATTGGAGATTAACATGTTAGGAGTTTGCTACTACCCTGAGCATTGGCCTGAATCTATGTGGCAACAAGACGCAAAAGAAATGCGTCAGCTTGGATTACAGTATGTGCGTATTGGCGAGTTTGCGTGGTCTAGAATTGAGACCGGTGATGGTGAGTATTCTTTTGAGTGGCTGGATCGTGCCATTGAAACGTTAGCTAACGAAGGGCTGCAAGTGATTATGTGCACGCCAACGGCTACGCCTCCTAAATGGTTAATCGACAAATACCCAGACATTTTACCTGTCGATATTAAAACAGGTACTACCCGTGGCTTTGGTTCGCGCCGTCATTATGATTTTTCAAGTGATAACTACTTTCGTGAAGCAATGCGTATCTCTAGCGTTATTGCACAACGCTATGGTCAACATCCTGGCATCTGTGGCTGGCAAACGGACAACGAGATTGCTTGTCACGATACTACTCATAGTGGCTCATTGGTGGCTAAGTCAGCATTTCAACAGTGGTGCAAAGCCTATTATCACAACGATATTGAAAAGCTCAATACTGCCTGGGGTAATGTTTTCTGGTCGATGGAATATCAAGATTTTGAACAAATCGAATTACCTATTCTAGCGGTAACTGAAACCAATCCTGCTCATCAACTGGCTTACCGTCGTTTTAGTTCTGACCAAGTGGTGAAATTTCATGATGCAATGGTTGAGATCATTCGTGCTCATGCGCCAAATCGTTTTGTAACCCATAACTTTATCCCGTTAGTCGATACTCAAGCCGATAACTTTGCATTAGCCAAAAACCTCGATTTTGTCAGTTACGACAATTACCCGCTCGGTCGTTCAGATATGTTTTTTAAACATATGCCAGCAGAACAATTTAAACCGTACATGCGTACCGGACACCCTGACTTTTCAAGTTACTCGTTTGACCAAAGCCGTGGTGTGAGTAATAAAAACTTTTGGGTAATGGAGCAGCAACCTGGTCCAGTAAATTGGGCGCATCACAACCCTCGTCCTGAAAAAGGCATGGTTAGACTGTGGTCATGGCAGGCGTTTGCCCACGGTGCAGATTGCGTGTGTTACTTCCGTTGGCGCCAAGTGCCATTTGCGCAAGAGCAAATGCATGCAGGCATTAAACGTAACGATAATTCGAAAGCTGCAGCTTGGGCTGAAGTTGAGCAAATGCGTGACGAGTTGGCCAAAGTCGATTTTACCATTAGCGATCCAGTACAAGCGAAAGTGGCTATCGTGACAGGTGCTAACAGTCAGTGGGTGACCGAGATTGAACGCCAAGGTGACAGTTACAATCATCAACGCGTTGAGTTTGCTTATTACTCGGCATTACGTCAGTTAGGGTTAGCTGTAGATTTTGTCTCTGTAGATCATGATTTGACACAGTATGCTTTAGTTGTCGCACCGTGTTTACCGATTGTGCCGCAAGCCTTTGTTGATAAATGTCAGCAAGCCAACGTACATTTGGTTATCGGTCCTCGCTCAGGCAGCAAAACGGATGAATTGTCATTAGTGTCTACGTTAGCACCGGGAGCATTCCAAGTTTTAGTTCCTGTAAGAGTATTATCAACTGAAACCATTCGTCCAGACTGCAGTGAAGTATTGCATTTTAATGGGGTTGAGTTTGAAAGCCAGTGCTGGCGAGAAGAGCTAGAACTCGGCGATGGTGTTGATGTGGTGGCGACGTATCATGATGGTAGTCCTGCTGTGGCTCGTCATCAAAATACTAGCTATGTAGCGACATTGACCTGTGATGGATTCTTACTCGAGTACTTTAAAATACTAGCAGTAGAGTTAGGGTTAACCATATTAGCGTTACCTAATGATATGCGTGTGGTTAAGCGTGGTCAGTATGCTTACTTGTTTAACTATGCCGGTTATCCGCAAACTGTGCCTAGTGAGTTACAAGGGCAATACGTTTTAGGCAGTGCAAACCTTGCTGCTTACGATGTTGCTATCATGAAACTCGCATAGTGTAGCAACAAGTATATGTTAGTAAGATTATGGCCATCAATCTGGCCATAATCTTAGCTCACAAGCTGAATTGACTCTGTTGTTATCTCAGCTTGTTGCATCTTTTTCAACTCAATGTTTTTCCACACCTTGTCATGAAAGTAGAACACAACTGTATTAACGGCAGGTTCAAGCAGGGCAATGGTACCACCGATAATAATGCTACCGGTTAATAGGTAGGTAATCGTAAAAGCGACACTGAAGTGTAAAATGGCAAAGCTAATAGTCTTTTTCATGATGAATCCCCTGTTTGATTTGTTTAAATGATAACAGTTATCATTATCAAGTAAAGAGGGTTAATTCGATTATTGCAAATGAAAATTTCGATTACGTTTATTATTTTTAATCTTGAAAAAAATAAAGACCCTAAGTAGGGTCTTTCATAAAGTTAATCACATGAATAAATGCAGTCTATAACATCAGGTGTTGAGATTAGTAATGCCAAGGAAAACGTGAAAAGTCTTGATCTCGTTTTTCTAAAAAGGCATCGCGACCTTCTTGAGCTTCTTCACTCGCATAGGCTAAGCGTGTTGCTTCACCAGCAAACAGTTGTTGGCCTACTAAACCATCATCAGCCATATTGAAGCCATATTTAAGCATACGCATTGCAGTGGGGGATTTAGAGTTAATCTCTTTGGCCCAAGCTAAGGCTTCAGTTTCTAGTTCGGCATGTGGAATGGCACGATTTACCATACCCATGTTAAATGCCTCTTCTGCAGAGTAATTAAACCC
>TARA_R110001592_G_C13191803_1_pt1 | contig 24376 bp, 20 predicted proteins | sample TARA_R110001592 | Tara Oceans TARA_R110001592 (sample SAMEA4398387) | marine metagenome | biome: Polar Biome; feature: [SRF] surface water layer (ENVO:00010504); material: water (ENVO:00002006), including particulate matter (ENVO:01000060) such as... | depth 5 m | reverse complement strand
TCGTAAGTCTTGGCTAGAAAGCAAAGGCAATATGGCGGACGTTTAGTAATGAATACACCATAAGGTGACATTTTAAAACCATAATGTGGCATTTTTGTAAATCATAAGTTGACATGTCGTCAGATTGATATATAACTTTGGAGAGACTTTCAGAGTTATATATCATGCCTAAAATTCCTAAACGCCGCGAAGTTAAAAATTTGATGTCTAAAAGCATCAATGTTTTTAGAGGACGTAAGTCGTTAGATGAAATCACCTATACTGAAAGTCCCTTGGAAGCCGATCTTTGTTATCACTTCGAGTACGACCCCAAAATCATCAGTTATCAAGCCCAGCCACTTTCTTTTGAATATTTCTTTGAAGGCACCACTCATACCTACTCTCCTGACTTTGAAGTCTATTATGATGATGGGACTATTAGCTACGTCGAAGTTAAGTACATTGCTGATATTGCTCGGATTGAAAATTTCAATGAATGGGAAAAAGCTGTAAGAAAGACGGCATCAAAACATGGAAAAGGTTTTATTGTACTTAAAGAGGATTTTATCCGTCAGCAGCCACTTTATGAAAATCTCTTAAATTTGTGGTCATCAGTAGAAATAAAGATCAACAAGGAGTTTTTAATTCACTTGATTACTGTTTTGGATCAAAAGCATCAGATGAGTATTTCTGAGTTGATGACCGGGGGATTATCTGACGAAGAATTTGAACAGATCTATAGACTTATTTTTGAACGAAAATTAGTCGCATCGTTAACCCAAGACTTCCTATCTAAATCAACAATCGTTAAACACAGTGGTGAAAGCTATGACTGCTACCTATAAACCAGGTGATTACCTCGTTATTAAGATTGGCAACTCTGAAGTTCAATACGAAATTCTCGAATGCGGTATCAGCCAGATAAGAATAATCGATACGTTAAAACGCATTGAGTCGGTTCGTGCAGTTGCTGATATCGATGAGCTAGTCGTATCAGGAAATGCGGTAATCCATCAGCAGAATCTAAAGGAACGTGAGTTACTTAAAAATGATGCAATAGACTTTGCTAGCTATCCGGAGAAGTTAAAGCAAGAAGCTAGAGATAGATTTATTTATGTCAACAACATATTGGAACGTCAATTACCTTCTAGGTCAGCGGAAAGAATTGAACCTATTATCGATGAGGCACACAATTCTAATTCATTTGAAGTAGTTAAACGAAAACCAAGTGCTCGTAGTGTTCAAAGATGGCTTGATAGCTACATTGAGGCAGGTTACAGCATTCGAGGCTTAATTTCCGGCAACGCAGATAAAGGGAATCGACAAGCTAAAGTTGATCCATTGGCTGAACCATATATTCAAGGGGCGATAGAGCACTTTAAGCAATTGGAGCGACCTGCGATTGCAAAATCTTACGATCACCTGCAAACATTAATTAATTATGAAAATATAAAAATCTCGGACGTATCAAAAAAACTCAAAGTGATGTCTCAAACAGCATTTATAAAGCGTTTAGAAAAGGAAGCCAAGAAGCAGTTAATGATAGCTAGAATGGGCAAGGAAGAAGCTAATAAGCTGTTTAAAACTTCAAAATTACCACAGGAGATATCGTTAATATTACAGAGGGTTGAATCAGACCATACCCAACTCGATTTATTCATTGTTGATGAAAAAGAATCGCTTGTACTTGGGCGGCCTTATGTAACTGCAATATTGGACTACAAGTCCAAAAGTGTTTTGGGTTTTTATATTGGCTTTGAAAAACCTAGTTATTTAAGTATTGCTAGGGCGTTAAGGCACGCTATCTTACCAAAATCTTATGTTAAAGAATTATATGAAGATGTAGAAAATGATTGGGAATGTTACGGCATACCACGAGTATTAATAGTTGATAGAGGGAAGGATTTTGAAAGTATTGCATTGCGGGATGCTTGTTTAGATCTGAATATTCGAATTCAGAGGAATCCTGGAAAACACCCTTGGTATAAAGGCTCGATGGAGTCTTATTTTAAGTCATTAAATAACGGCCTTTTAAATGATATGAAGGGCAAGGTATTTCCAAATATCGTTGACTCAAATTTATACAATCCCCAAAAGCATGCCGTTATCACAATGAGCAGCTTTCTAAAAATATTTCATATATGGCTCATTGATATATACCATCAAAAAAAGGTATCGCGCGGTAAAATTATTCCCAGTGTTAGTTGGAAAGAAGACTTAGACCGTGTACCTCGCCGAGTTATGAACGCAGATGCCTTGAATATTGTGTTGGCAGAAAACGCATCGCGAAAAAATAATAGTGATGGGATTATTTTCGAACACATACGCTACGATAGTGATGAGCTTGCGAAACTTAGAGCTGAGACCGGATTTCAGAATGTTGAATTTAAATTTAACCGTGAAGACTTAGGATACATTTATGTTAAGGACGATAGAAATCCAAGAAGTAATACGTACTTTACTGTTCCCGCTTTGAATCAAAAATACGCGAAGGGATTAAGTCGACATCAACATCGCATCATCTTGGCGTTCAACAGAAAATACCTTGATGGACTCACCGATCTTGAATCATTAGCTGCCGCAAAAATGAAAATTAAGCGGCTAATTCGAGAAAACTTAGAAACTCGTAAGGACAAGTCTACTTCGACTATTCAGAACGTTTCTAGGTGGTCAGGTGTAGGCCAACAAGCAGATCAGTCAGTGAAGTCTACTGTTAAAGATGAATCTGACAAAGAGGAGTACCAAGGTATTCCTAAACCGACGGTTGCAAAAAGTACGAACGTTAAAACGACAAGTGCTGGAATTTCAGGGTTTGATGGCACCAAAAACACTTTACCAGATGATTTAGACTTTTAGGACATCAGCATGACACCAGAACAAATTAAAAAAATAAAACAAGTTAAAGATATTTTCATTCCAACAAATACTTTGAAATCTATGCTGGATACGATGAAAAAGATCCGCGAGATCGGTGTAATTGATGGGCATGAAAACTCGCCAGACTGCATGTTTGTAACTGGCGAAACTGGTGTGGGGAAAACGACCTTTATAGAACAATACTTAAAAAAGCATAGTAGGTATGACGTTGAGGAATCAGATGGTGAGCGAACTATTGTGCCTGTTCTCTATTGCAGTTTACCCAAAGCAAAGCATCCTAAGCCTGTGGTTGCAGAAATTTTAAGAATGCTTGGGGATGAATTGCAGGGAGATTATGGCGACGTTGCCAAATTAACGGATAGGTTAGTAAAGCAGTTAAAAGAAGCCAAAACAGAGCTTTTAATTATTGATGAGTTTCAGCATGCGATTGAAACAACAAACAAAAACGTAATTCAAGAGATCGGTGAGTGGTTCAAGATATTTATCAACAAAGCAAAAATCCCGATTGTTTTTTTGGGAGTTCCTTGGTCCCGACCAGTGCTTGAAATTAACGCGCAATTGAAAAGAAGGGTCAGAAATAGAAAATTTATAATTCCAAATTACACCTTGGATACATTTGACGAGTTTCAAATGTTCTTACAAAAAGTGGAGCAAGCGCTACCTTTAAAGCCATTCCAGCCAATTTGGCAGCTAGACTTTGCATTCAGACTATTTGCTGTTTCTAAGGGCAACTTGTCTGAATTGATGGAAGGAGTGATTGTTCCCGCATGTATTCAAGCCATTTACGAAGATTCTGGAGTCATTACGGCTGACCATTTCATTAAAGCCGTAGAAAACAATACAGACTGGCATGAAGAAAATAATCCGCTGTTAATAAAAAAGATTGAGGATATAGAAGCACTTCAGCAAGATACCGATTCGCTCTGGAACCCCTTAGCTAAAAAATTGGAGAACAGGGTAATTGATGCAACATATGCAACAGTAAAATTCTCAGATCTAAATTTAAAAGATTTATTAAGTAAAAGGTAATTTCGCTTGCTGACAAGACCGCACCCAATCCATAACGAGTCCCTGCAAAGCTATATTTATAGGCTTTGTAGACACAATGGTTGGCATTACGACGCTTTTAAAAGCCACATGTCTAAGCAAGTTGCGCCACTACACTCGACAAAAGAAGACCAACGACAGTCTATTGTTAATTATTTACAAGAGCAGACTAAGCATGCAAATGTAGCTGACCTGATCGATGTTTGGCAACTGGCTGATAAATACAGATCATCTTTAGATATGGCAAGAGTTAAAGTATGTACATCATGTTTAAAAAATAGCGATGCAATACCGGCCCACTGGTATCTGAAGCGCAACTTGGTGTGTGTGATTCACAAAAAGCTAATGGTCGATACTTGTACAAGTTGTGATACCCGAATATCACACGACTCTTATATTGTCATGGCTTGCGAAACCTGTGGATTACAATTGAAGGATATTGAGTCTGACGAGCTAGAGCTTGATAGGTTTAGTGGACAAGTACATAATATTTTCGCTTCAATAAATAAGGATACGTTAGGTTTTGAGTCAAATTTAAAGGGAGACATCAAACCAATTGAATCTGAACTAAGTGTGCTTCATTCAATAGTTGAACTGTTATCTAGAGAATCAACACGTAACCGAAATACCAGACGTTTTTCATCACTAATAGAGCTTTATCAGAAGCAGCTTAAATGCTCCCAGATATCAGAAAATGAAAAGGTATTGCAGACCTCATTAGGCGCAGTTATCAAGGAGCTTTACGAGGCTGGTCATTATGATATTGGTTATATAATCACCCCTATAATGCCGTATTTAAATGATCCCGGCAGCCAGCACATTTTTGATGTATTGAGAAATCTGACCATTAATCCTCCAGAAGGTACGTCAGGATTGCGGGTTGGGGTTAAATGGTTGGAAAAATTATTTGGTTTACAGAAAGGGACGTTGGTTTTTTTTGCAAAAACAGAACTTTCAGATTATTTGATTAAATCTCAAGGTTCACCAAGCCTTTTGGTTTCTCACGTTGATGATTTATTAAAGCGTTATCGATTAATTGAGGCTTAAAGTGGTTCACCTTAAAATTTGAAAAGCTTAAGAAAGTAACATTCTCAATCTTGCTCAGTTTACTTGACTGATCTAGCAGGTAACGAAGTGTGTTTTTTCAGATTTGAGCCAGTAATATTGAATAATGGAACGGGAAATGGGCTAACAGCCAGTAGTTTTCTTTATGCTTCCGATCGACTTATTAGTCCCATTTGCTAGTGCTCAGGCTTGTTTACCCGAACCAGTGGTAATATTAGAATAAATAAGTTGGCTTTTTGTGAAGTGCAATTCGCACCAGAAATATGCATTGACCCATCTGAACTGGGAGTATAAAAATAATCACATCATGAACTATGATAAATCAGTCATGGTATATCTGGAGTTGTGAATTTATACCACGAAGTGAGTTGAAGATTTTTTATGAGGAAGAGAATTCTGTATGGAACTTGTGCTGGAAATCTGGTCATCTCTGCGCCCCTACTTAGTATTAATGATACGAGATGCAATTGTTTGTGCGCTCTTATGGATGTTTCTTTGGCTTTTTAAGATGCTTACTAATGTTATAGAAATAGGGGGTTGGGCCGGAGAATGGATTGCCAACATTCACTCCTTGGGCGCTATATTGGCTTTTTCCGCATTTGGAGTTTTATTTATCGTAGATGTTATTAAACTTCACAAAGAAGGTCATTAGAGGCAATTATGGATTTATTCTTCTATAAAGCTAAAATAACGGTTCTGACATGGGTAACTCTTACAGTAACCGGGGCTCTCCTAATAACATTAAATATCAACCCGGAATTTATCGTTTTAGTTTCCCTGATCGCATTTTCTTCATCCTACTATTTCTTTTTCGTTAAGAATGATTTCAATATCATAAAAATGCTACTCAACGAATCTATTGATCCAAAAAGTCGGAACCGTGTCGCGATGGTAACTACTACTTTATATATCGGTAACTTAGGTGACACTATGTCTGAAAAATTACTTAAAAAGAATATCGGTAAGATATGTAAAGTGAAATCAGTAAGAATCATGAAAGATCGTAATACAGGTAAAAGCAAAGGCTATGGTTTTGTGGAAATTGCTGCGTATGACATTGAAAATGCAATAGAGCAGCTACAACATTTAGAAATTGAGGAACACAGACTTATATTTCAAAGAAAAAATAGTGCGGGCTCCCACTGAGGATGCGACGGGATACTTGAATTTACCACTTTTTGGTTTGTTCTTTCCGTCTGTTTTTCAATACATAAGAGGCCGCTATCGCTTAGCTGAGTAACTTCCGTTTTTCGCTCAAACTTTATATTTTGTAGACATGATTCATGAAAGATAATCTTGCGCATCATTTTTAGTCATTTTTTGATGCATAAGATTATTTATGTCGACTTTTTTGCCATCCCCATGAAAGATTTCTACAAGAATAGCGACATTGTCACAATATGATGTGAACGAGATTTGATCGAGTTATTGTTGGGGAATCTAATGGTTTGGTGCCATTTTACTGAGATATAAAGCAAATTTTATGGTGCATGAGAGCATGCTCTTTAATTTTGTTCAAAACATCGCTAACTCGTTCTTGGTACCTGCATTTAAAACTTATCGTATTGCTTTCAACGAAAGCAAAAGTGTCATTCAAGTCATCAAGGTCAAACTGTCCTTGCTCAATTTTAAAGTCGCCGTGAGTTGTGAGACGATGTTTGCTGAACTTCTCTTTACATAACGAATCCAAAAAAGGGATAACGCTCTCGGAGTCTTTACATATAACCACTATCGGTACATTTACGATCATTTGTTTTTCTCCAATCTAATGAAAATTTTAGTTATCCGAGATTAATCTTACGCAGAGCTATTAGCTCACCAGGAGAAATTAACTGTTCTCGCATCAGTAGCCACTCTTGAGCGGTAATTTTTAGTGTGTCAGCTGAATTATCTAATTCATAACGGCTATGGGATTTGGTATAAAATACAGTTATATTTTCGTTGGTTTCGGTAATTGGGGAGCTGATTACGCGAAAGCCGACGTCAAAACGTAAGGTTTCGTCATTAGTTACTTCACCATAAAGTACAGCATCAAAATACTCAGTATAGGTATTGTTATAAACCTTTAATATCATGCCGCTTGTCATATGTGTGGTTATCATAAAGGCCTCTAAATAATTCCAATTTTTAAAATTAGCGTTGATATATATTGATTAGGCCACCATCGATTTTGGGGCCTGAAATTATGTTTAGGTTGTTCATAGGCACATTCCCCATCTGATGTTTCAATAAATATTTTGATTTGAACGTATCAACACTTGAACGGGGGATAAGCAAAACTGGCCGTGGTGTCCGTTTGACGCTTTGTCTTGTGCTATCAATTAAACCCTTGGTGACAAGGTCGTATATTACGTTTTTATTTATACCTAAAGCCGTGCAAGCTTCTTTAGGCGTCAACAAACCTAAATGTTCTGTTTCACTAGTCTTAAATTCAGGGTAAAACTGACCTAACGATAATTGTGAGGAAGGGTAATGAATGTAGGTATATTTAACTTCATCAGAAAGCATCCTCTGGAGTAGATTAGCTAAATCCTCCCCTGCAAATGTGTGCCGTTTTACGCCGTGCTCGGTTGTCGATAACCCTTTCATCGACTTACTTTTTAGTTTTGAGACAAAAAGTACTAATTCAGCTTTTTCAATTAACCAATCTCTATTTTTTGCCGATGGTTGCAATAGCGTATTTATTAGCCCTGCTTTAAGTAAAGCACGCATATGGTAATCACTAAGTTCCAGCAATTTTGCTGCCTGGCTAAGTGACAAACAATTTGAAAGCTTGGTTTTCAGAGCTTGCAATGAAAGTAGTGCAAAAAGTAAAGTGCCGTTTTCCAGCTGTTTGAATGGCAGTATTAACCCCTCACGTACAAGAACTTTTAGCTTTGTATTTGGTACTGATAAATATTTACACGTTTGTTTTTCGTTAAGATAAGCAGAATTCTCCAGCTTTGACTGTTGAATCCATTTCACTGAACTAAGCAACGCCCCATCCGAAAAACGCTTAACAATGTAATTTTCAAAGTGATCACGCAAAAGCTTATAGCCGCGTGAGCAAGCATTGTGTGGGGAATAAAGATCGTCATATAAATCGCGGTAACACTTTCTCAATCCGTTTAAACGATTTGATGCCATTGGATTGTTTTGAAAATATTCTAATAGTTCATTATAGGGCTGAGGCCATTCAGACAGATACCAATGCGCAGGTGCAAAGTAAGACTGTTGGGTTGATATTGCACCTTTGCCAAAAGCCCGTTGATGAAAATGAGCAAAGAAACTGATTAGATCTAAAAATTCTGCAAGGCTTATGGAATCTGCAATTGCGTAAGGTAAACAACCATTACTAGACCACAACGTTTCAATACATTCATTAAGGGCTAATTCCGCCTGGCAAGGTTCTCTTACTGGAATGTTATCTGCCCAAGTTGCAACGTCTTGTCCCAGATATTGGGTTCCCCAATTAAGTTTTTTGCCTGTTTCAGGGTGAGTGTCTAACAGCGCACATCGGTGCTTGGCACATGCTGTTTTAACGTGAATTGAATTTAGTAGATTTAACTCCGGCGTTTCGGCATAACACAGTGGGCAGACTCTTAGGTAGTTAAAGCTGGTGGTTTTCAGCGAGAATTGCTGGCCGTTATACAAATAGCGTGTGTCGGATATTCGCTTAAGTTTATACTCGTTGATTCTTTCTGGCGTTAAGTTGACTGCTGTTGAGAGCCCTTTAATATCGAAGTTACCAAAATATAAACGTTTACCCGGGATTCTTGTATTGGCAAGTGATTCGCCGATGACCTTCATCATTGCTTGCGTATTATGGTAACCATTCGCAACACTGAGTCTGACAAGATATTGCGGTAACAATTCTTTATCCCTTGGGCAAGGTCGTATAAGTAACATGACTTTGATTTACGCCTTTTATGAAAAATCACCACGTTTGAGAGTATTAAGTAAATCCATTACGGATTCGGGTGATTCATCTAACACTTCAAAAGGCGTTTTATGGTGGAGTACCCAGTGTGGTGTTTTTAACCATTTTTCGGAGCAGTCTTCAATTTTGCAAAATCCAATAAGCTCACGATAAACCTCTGGATGATTTTTTTTGACGGATTTTAATGTTTCACATTTCATTTGGTTAATCACTAATCACCAGTGAGGTGATTTTATTTTAAGCAGAACATTAAGAAAGATCAAATCAAAATGATAGTATCAATTTAGTACTATCTTTATGGTCGTATCAAAATGATTGTAATGATTTAGCGCCTAAGCTAGATTGGTACTTAATTAATCGAAAATTAATAAAAAATGTCAGAATCGGATTTAGCAGAAATCAACTATGCACAGCGTGAAAGGCTTGCCTTCATTGACTTTTCCCTACAGTTTATAGGGCAAATTGCACGTGCGGATTTAATAAATCACTTTAAAACAGGTTTGGCCTCATGCTCTCGTGATCTGACACTTTATCGTGAATTAGCCCCAGGCAATCTGGTATTGCGACATGAAAATAAACAATACTACCGTACCGAAAAGTTCTCCCCAATTTTCACCCATAATCCTGAAGCCGTACTAACGAGTTTATGTCGTGGCTTTGGTGATGGTTTATCCCAAGGTTTAACGCCATCTCTGAAATGCATAGATGCCACAAGATTAATCCATCCTGATGCAAATGTTATTGGCACTTTAATGCGAGCAATTAATAACAGAACAGCTGTGTCTTGTAGCTATATTTCACTATCGTCAGGTGAAAGTAAGCGTGAAATTGTTCCCCATGCGATAGCAAACAATGGTCAGCGTTGGCATGTCAGAGCTTATGATAAGAAATCAAAAGAATTTCGAGATTTCGTTTGCACCCGACTGCAAAACGTTACTGAAATTCAAAAGCCCATAGCAGCAATGCAGTCAGGCGAACTCGATAAGGCATGGCATAACATTATCGACATTCAATTAGCTGTCCATCCTTCTGTAAGGCACCCTAAAGCGATTGAATTGGATTTCAGTATGGTAGGTGGAATTTTACGTTTAGAGGTGCGAGAGGCGCTTTTGGGCTACTTAATGCGCCAATGGTGCGTGGACTGTAGTGTGAATGCATCACTAACGGGCAATGAACATCACTTGTGGTTAAGTAATGTTAATGAACTTGTGAGTGTCGCTAGCATGACAATAGCTCCAGGTTATAAACAAATTTAAAAATAACTAAAATTAAATTAGAAACGAAACTCTCGTTTCAACAAGGATATGAAGTGGATCATTCAGTACACATCAAACTAATTTCTTTTATCTGGTCAATTGCCGACGATTGTTTGCGCGACGTATATGTACGCGGTAAATACCGCGATGTTATTTTGCCAATGGTGGTATTGCGTCGATTAGATACGCTATTAGAACCAAGTAAAGTCAAAGTGTTGGAGGAAGTGGCTTTTCAAAAGACTGAAATGCAAGCCACGGAACTGGATGATGAGCCATTAAAGGCGGCTGCCGGTTATGTATTTTATAATACCTCTAAATGGACGTTGAAAAGCCTGCTCAATACAGCTGCTAATAACCAACAAATTTTACTCGTCAATTTTGAAGACTATCTCAACGGCTTTAGCGCTAACGTTAAAGAAATCATCGAGTGTTTTAATCTAAAGGCACAGGTCCGCCATATGGCAGGCAAGGACGTTTTCCTTGAGGTACTAGAAAAGTTTGTCTCACCCTATATCAACCTTACACCTCACGACACAACAGACCCTGATGGCAACAAACAACCCGCTTTAACCAACTTGGGTATGGGTTATGTGTTTGAAGAACTGATTCGTAAGTTCAACGAAGACAACAACGAAGAAGCGGGTGAGCATTTCACTCCGCGTGAAGTGATAGAGTTAATGATCCACCTCGTTTTTGATCCAATTAAAAGCGAAATTCCACTCACCATCACCGTGTATGATCCGGCCTGCGGTAGTGGTGGCATGCTCACCGAAACTCAAAATTTCATTGAAGAAAAATACCCAACTGACAATCGTGATATTCATTTGTTTGGCAAAGAAATCAACGATGAAACCTATGCTATCTGCAAATCAGACATGATGATTAAAGGCAACAACCCTGAAAACATCAAAGTCGGCTCAACATTATCTACCAATGAGTTCTCCAATAAAAAATTTGATTTTATGTTATCGAACCCCCCTTACGGTAAAAGCTGGGCGGGTGAGCAGAAAAATATTAAAGATGGTTCAGATGTGATCGACTCTCGTTTTATCGTTGAACTTGCAGATTACTGGGGTAATAAATCAAAAGTGGATGCTACCCCGCGCTCCAGTGATGGCCAATTGTTGTTCTTGATGGAAATGGTCAGCAAAATGAAATCGACAGACTCCAGTCCTTTAGGTAGTCGTATCGCGTCGGTACACAATGGCTCCAGCTTATTTACCGGCGATGCGGGCTCGGGAGAGAGCAACATTCGTCGTCACATCATAGAAAACGACATGCTCGATGCCATAGTGCAGTTGCCCAACAATTTGTTTTATAACACCGGAATTACCACCTATATCTGGCTGCTAAACAACAATAAGTCAAACGAACGCAAAGGCAAGGTTCAGTTAATTGATGCTAGCCTGCTATATCGCAAGTTACGCAAAAATTTAGGTAATAAAAACTGTGAATTCTCACCGGAGCATATTGCCGAAATCAGCCATGCTCATCTAAATTCCAACCGTATTGAACGAGTATTGAGTGAAAATAACGATCCAATCGGTATTGCCACGAAAATCTTCGACAACAAGGATTTTGGTTATTACAAGGTCAATATTGAACGGCCGGATCGCCGCAAGGCGCAGTTCCGTAATGAAATTATGGAGCCACTGCGGTTCGACAAATCCTTACGCGAGCCAATGGAATATTTGTATAACGAATATGGCGATAAAGTCTATGCCGAGTCGGGTTTTGGTCAAAACAAGAAACTCAGTTTTTTAAAGGCTGAAGAAAAGGCCATTGTTGGCTGGGCTGATGACAACGATATTAGCCTTACTAACAAAACCAAAAGCAAATTACTGGATGTCGCCACATGGTTAAAGCAAAAGGTACTTTTAGAATCTGCATTTGCACTCAAGGCATTAATTGGTGAAAAGGAGTTTAATGATTTTAATCAGTTTAAAACCTTGGTTACTCGCACCATTAAAGCTGAAGGTTTGGATTTAAAAGGTCCTGAGCAGAAAGCGATTTTGGATGCAGTGAGTTGGTACGATGAAACGGCTGAGAAAGTGATCAAAAAAGTCGAAAAGCTTAATGTCGATAAGTTGACTGCCTTGATGAATCACCTGAACTGCGAAGAGCAACAACTATCTGATTTTGGTTTCTATCCCGTATCGTTTGGCAAAGGCACTAAAACAGGTGAGTTCATTACCTATGAGACCAGTTCAGATTTACGTGATGCTGAGTCAGTGCCTCTAACCTACAACCAGAAGAACAATTCAAACAACAGCGAGATTCACCAGTATTTTCTCGATGAAGTTAAACCCCATGTGGACGAAGCCTGGATAAACCTCGATAGCACTAAAATCGGCTACGAAATCAGTTTTAACAAATACTTTTACCAACACAAACAACTTCGTTCAATGGAAGACGTCGCAAGGGATATCATTAACCTGGAGCAAAAAGCCGAAGGCTTAATTGCTGATATTTTGGGTGTTGGTATTGCCAAGGTACGTGGTGAGTTTTGATGGCCGAAATAATAAATATGATGAAATATGAGTATTATAAAGAATCTGGTGTGAACTGGTTAGAAAAAATACCTGCATCATGGGAAGTCAAACGGATTAAGTCACTATCACAAGTTAAAAGAGGTTCGTCACCAAGGCCAATTGATGCCCCTAAATATTTTTCCGATAACGGTGAATACTCTTGGGTTCGAATTGCAGATGTTACTGCAAATGAGCATTACTTAAATTATACAAAAGAAAAATTATCAAAGTTAGGATCGTCACTTAGTGTGAAGTTGCGGCCCAAGGATATATTTCTGAGTATTGCTGGTAGTGTTGGGAAGCCAATGATAGCTAACATCAATTGTTGCATTCATGATGGTTTTGTTTATTTCCCAAATTTAAAATGTAATATTGAGTTCATTTATAGGGTTTTTGAAGCTGGGCAATTGTTTAATGGGTTAGGCAAGTATGGTACACAACTAAATTTAAATACAGATACGGTAGGGGGCGTTTCTATAGCATTACCCCCAACAGAAGAACAAACTGCCATTGTCAATTTTCTTGATGAAAAAACAACTCAAATTGATCAAGCTATTGCCATTAAAGTTCAGCAAGTCGAGCTGTTAAAAGAACGCAAGCAAATCATTATCCAACAAGCTGTTACTCTTGGATTAAATTCACATGTCGCGATGAAAAAATCCACTGTGGAATGGATTGATCAGATTCCTGAGCATTGGGAAATACGTCGAAGCAAGTTTTTATTTACCCAGAGAAAAGAAAAAGCGTGGAAAGATGATGTTCAGCTTTCAGCGACTCAGGCATATGGTGTTATTCCGCAAGAAGAGTATGAAGCGAGAACAGGTAAAACAGTTGTGAAAATTCAACTTCATCTGGATAAACGTAAACATGTTGAAAAAGATGATTTCGTGATCAGTATGAGAAGTTTTCAAGGAGGGCTCGAACGAGCCTGGTCAAGAGGGTGTATTCGCTCTTCATATATTATTTTAAAGCCTTTAGAAGACATTGACCCCGCTTTCTATGGCTATTTGTTAAAACTACCGAGCTACATAAAGGCTCTGCAAAGAACGGCAAGTTTTATTAGAGATGGGCAAGATTTAAACTTTGAAAACTTCTCAAAGGTTGATTTGTTTATACCACCACTCGAAGAGCAACAAGCCATTGCCAAGTATATCAAGCAATTGATGACGTCTTCTGAAGATGGTATTGAATTGCTTAAGCAACAAATCGAAAAACTAAAAGAATATAAAACCACACTGATCAATAGTGCGGTCACTGGCAAAATTAAAGTGCCAGATATCAATCAGCCAGTATTAGCTTAGGCAGGGAAGCGAGATGTTTACCGTAGATCTTCAAACCAACCGGATTAGCCCGGTAACAAGTAAATCCTTCAGTGAACTGGGGTTTACAGAGCGTAAGCATTTGCAGGAATGGCTAGCTTATCAGCCGGATGCTTTAGGTGAAGAGCTGTTAATTATCCAAAAGGAATTTGATGGATTTGATGATACTCGCGAACGACTCGATTTACTGGCACTGGATAAGTCCGGTAATCTGGTGATTATCGAAAACAAGTTGGATGACAGTGGCCGTGATGTGGTGTGGCAGGCACTGAAATATGCCTCGTACTGTGCCAGCCTGAGCAAACTACAAATTGTTGAGATATATCAACAATACCTTATCCGCTATGAGACACAAGCCTCGTCAGGAGGGCAATTAGACGCAGCTACACTAATATGTGAATTCCTCGATGCGCCAGATTTGGATGAGGTTAAACTCAATTTGGGCAATAGCCAGCGCTTGATGCTAGTGGCAGCGAATTTCCGAAAAGAAGTTACCAGTACGGCTTTGTGGCTGCTTGGTCAGACTATTTCTATTCAATGTTTTAAGGTTACGCCCTTTGCTTTGGGCGAACAAACCTTACTCAACATTGATCAGATTATCCCCACACCTGAGGTTAAGGAATTGATGATTGGCATCAGTGCCAAAAAAGCGGAAGAAAAAACTACCGAAGTGGTATTGAAAAATCGACACACTATAAGAAAGGAATACTGGGGGCAGTTAATCGAAGCTTTTCAAAGTAGCAGTTGTTTGCTTTTTAACAATATTAGTCCCGGTCATGATCATTGGTTAGCGGCTGGTTCGGGATTGAATTCTTGCCCATTCAGCTTGGTGTTGTTGCAAAAGGAAATTCGCATTGAATTTAACTTCTCTCGCAGTAGTAAGGAAAAAAATAAATTCCTGTTTGACTGGTTTGAACAACGAAAAGAACAAATTGAGGAGAGCTTTGGTCACCCTTTGCAATGGTTACGTTTGGACGAAAAAAAATTCTGCCGCATTCAATTTTCCTGTAAGGCTGATGGCTTTAATACGGATTCCTGGGGTGAATGGATAAGTTGGCACCTGGAGCACATGAGTAAGTTAGAGAAGGCGTTTAAAACTCATATCCCACAGGCAGTAGATGCTTTGAAACAGCATGATTTCGAATAAGGATTTTGCAATATGGTAAGCCAAACTAACGAACAGGCATTAGAGTCAGCCATAGAAAAACACTTAACTGGTACATGTGTTGAAGAGTTAAAGAACCTTGTAAACGAGGCGCTCCCCGACTTTGATAATAAGCGTTACCAAATTGGCTGGCCTACCGATTTTGATATTCAATATGCAATCGATACTCGTTATTTTTGGCAGTTTCTACAAGCTACTCAGCAGGATGAATTAGACAAACTGGCCCGCAATAATCCCAGCGATTGGCAACGCAAAATTTTGGAACGATTCGATCGTTTAATTAAAAAACATGGTGTGCTTCATTTGTTGAAAAAAGGGCTCAGTGTGGATGATGCTCATTTACACTTGTTATATCCTGCACCATTGGCAAGCAGCAGTGAAAAGGTGAAGCAGAACTTTGCAGCCAATATTTTCAGTTGTACACGCCAGCTTCGCTATTCTCAGGCTAACCCTGGCCAAGAAATTGACATGGTGCTGTTTATTAATGGCATTCCACTTGTAACCTTGGAATTAAAAAATCCATGGACGGGCCAAACAGCCCGATATCATGGACAGAAACAATACCGTAATGACCGAGATATTAACCAACCTCTGCTAAACTTTGGCCGCTGCTTGGTACATATGGCGGTGGATACCGACGAAGTATATATGACCACTAAACTAGCGGGTAAAAGTACATTTTTCTTGCCTTTTAACCGAGGTAATAATCATGGACAAGGTAATCCGCCTAATATGTTTGGCCATAAAACCAGCTATTTATGGGAAGACGTATTTAGTAAGGAAAGCCTGGCTAGTATTATTCAGCACTTTGTACGATTGGATGGCTCCAGCAAAGACCCGCTTAACAAACGAACCTTATTTTTCCCTCGCTATCACCAGCTTGATGTGGTGCGTAAATTGGTCAGTCATGCTTCCCAATTTGGAGCGGGGCAAACATACCTGATTCAACATTCTGCCGGTTCGGGTAAATCGAATTCCATTACTTGGGCGGCATACCAGCTTATTGAAACTTACCCGATCAATGATAGCGTGCCGGGGTCAAGGGGGACGGAACATCCCTTATTTGATTCCGTTATTGTTGTAACTGATCGTCGCTTATTGGATAAACAGCTGCGCGACAATATTAAAGAATTTTCTGAAGTGAAGAATATTGTTGCCCCTGCGTTTAAGTCATCTGAACTGAAATTGGCGCTGGAGAATGGCAAGAAGATCATTATCACGACCATTCAAAAATTCCCCTTCATTATCGACGGTATTGCAGACTTAAGTGATAAACGTTTTGCTGTGATTATTGATGAGGCCCATAGCTCACAGTCAGGCTCGGCTCATGACAATATGAACAAAGCAATGGGTAAAAGTGAGGAGGAATTTGAAGATGCGCAGGACAAAATTCTAAATGCAATGAAATCGCGCAAAATGCGTGGCAACGCTTCTTACCTGGCCTTTACGGCTACCCCAAAGAACACCACGTTGGAAAAATTCGGTCAACGCCAGGAAGATGGTAGTTTTAGACCTTTTCACCTGTACTCAATGAAACAGGCAATTGAGGAAGGCTTTATATTGGATGTGATAGCCAATTACACCACGTATAAAAGCTATTACGAGATTGAAAAATCCATTACTGACAACCCGGTATTTGATAGTAAAAAATCCCAGAAAAAGTTACGGGCATATGTTGAGCGCAGCCAGCAAACAATCGACACCAAAGCTGAAATTATGCTGGAACATTTTATCCCCAAAATAGTCAATGAGAAAAAGCTCAGGGGTAAGGGCAAAGGCATTGTCGTGACTCAGAATATCGAAACTGCTATTCGATATTACAAAGCTATTAAACGACTACTGCAACAGCAGGGTAATCCGTTTAAGTTACTGATTGCGTTTTCGGGCACCAAAGAAGTAGACGGTATCGAGTATAGCGAAACTGAAATGAACGGTTTTGCCGAAAACGATACAGCTGAAATGTTTGATAAAAACTATCTAGGTAAAATAAAGCCGCAGGGCATAAATGAAGATGAAAATCGCCTGTTAGTAGTGGCCAATAAGTATTTGACCGGGTTTGATCAGCCCAAGCTATGCGCTATGTATGTAGACAAGAAGCTCGCCAGTGTTATGTGTGTGCAGGCACTTTCGCGTTTAAATCGCTCTGCCCCCAAATATGGCAAAAAGACTGAAGACTTGTTTGTACTGGATTTCTTCAATGCGGTTGACGATATTAAAACGGCTTTTAATCCATTTTATACATCTACTACGCTTTCAGAAGCGACTGACGTTAATGTTCTCCATGAGCTAAAAGACCAAATGGATGATGTTGGTGTGTATGAGTGGTATGAAGTCGAGGATTTTGTGACTCGTTATTTTAATAATGAAGATGCGCAAAACCTAAGCCCCATAATTGACGTCGCAGCCAATCGCTTTAATGGCGAACTGGAATTGGATAATGACCAAAAGGTCGATTTCAAAATCAAAGCCAAACAGTTTGTAAAGATATACGGGCAGATGGCATCTATCATGCCCTATGAAATTGTGGCTTGGGAGACGCTTTTCTGGTTTCTGAAATTCTTGATACCGAAACTGAAAGTGCAGGATCCCGATGCGGAAATGCTCGATGAATTGCTTGATTCAATTGATCTTAGTTCTTATGGATTAGAGCGGGTAAAACTTAATCACGCTATAGGGTTGGATGCCCAAGAGACGGAGCTACTCCCGCAAAATCCTAATCCACGAGGTGGACACGGGGAAAAAGAAAGTGATCCGCTTGATGACATCATCCGCAACTTTAACGAACGTTGGTTTCAGGGTTGGAGTGCCACGCCAGAAGAGCAAAAGGTGAAATTCATCAATATTGCCGAAAGCATTAAACAACATCCCGATTTTAAAGCGAAGTATCAAGACAACCCTGACCCACATAACCGTGAACTGGCATTTGAAAAGATGCTTAAAGAAGTGATGCTGCATCGCCGAAAGGATGAATTGGAGTTGTATAAGCTATTTGCAAATGACTCGGCCTTCAAGTCTGCCTGGACACAGAGTATGCAAAGAACGGTGGGTGTGTAAATAAATTGCCTAGCTATTATATAAAAATAACAAGGATAGATTAATGACTGGAATAGATTTAGGACCCCTCGCCGAAGAATCTCTCTCTACTTTTGAAGAGATTGAGCAAACTGCCATACAAAAGCTAACTGGCAATGTAGCTCGTCGAAATGACAGTTTCGCCAGTGGCAACACTCTTACAGGAGGACAGGCATTTCAAAATCTGTCTACTATTCAGCAGACCAACCAAGAAGATTTTAATCGATTGCGTCGGGAACCAGCTATTGCTCGAATAATTTTGGAAGATGAAAGTAGTAGGCAACGTGTTGTATATATTGCTCGAAACTCTAATTTGACCTTAGGTTCTGGTAGGGAGTTCGCAAGTTATCTATCTCCAATTGGTCGTGTAGCTGAACTTCCTATTGGGGAAGAAGTGAGTCTTGACTTAAAAGGACAGAGACAACTTTATTCCATTATAGAAAAGTCCATTTTTCATCCTCAAAAGGAAATCGGTGATTGGGATTCAATTCAAACACAATATAGGCATATTGAACACGGCACCTATTCGGTTGAGTCTCTATTGGCTTTGTTACGCGCCAATCAGTTGGATAGCAGTGATGAGTTGGATTTGTTATTAGGACAAGAGGAAAATGATGGTGGGGTGTCAGAAGGCATTCGTCACCAAGTTCGAACCGCTATGGGACTGCGGGACCAACCAATATTAGATCAATTTCAAGGGGAAATATTTAGGCTGCCATTAAGTAGTCAGTTGATCATCTTAGGCCCTCCTGGAACAGGAAAAACAACAACTTTAATAAAACGTCTTGGTCAAAAGCTTGATTTGAATAGTTTGGATGAAGAAGAGTTACGGCTTCTTGAAACAGAAACAAGTCGCGTGCCTCACAAGTCAAACTGGTTAATGTTCACGCCATCAGAATTATTAAAGCATTATTTAAAAGAAGCTTTTAGCCGCGCACAGGTTCCTGCCAGCGATACACACATCAGAACATGGTTTAGCTACCGCAATGATATAGCGCGCAACACTCTTGGGATATTGCGCACGGCAAACAGTGGGAAATTCACGTTAAAGTTAGATTTGAATATTCTTACGCAAGCGATTATTGAAGATGCACGCAATTGGTTTGAGTCATTTAGGGTTTTTCATGAGCAACGGCTGATAGCTCAATTGAAGGATGGTTCTGCTATCGTTATGGCTGCGGATAGTGGCTCACTGACTAACAAGCTGATTCACAAATTGACCAAGGGGCTTGATACACGTGCTTTGATTGATATATACAGAGATCTGGATAATGCGGAAAAATCATTAAAACAGGCGCTTGATGATTCAAAAAAAATTACAGACGATTTGCTCAAGAAAGAACGAAACCGTTTGTATAACAACGACAAAGACGTGTTTCAGCGATTAATCCATTTTATGGAAAGTTTACAACAGGAAAATGAACCAGATGAAGAAGAACAGTTTGACAATGATGAACTAGAAGTAACAACAACGTCAAATGGCAATAAAATGCAACTTGCAGTAAATGCATACATGGCAGCGTTGAGGGCGATGGCGAGAAGTAAGCACCTCAAACGAAGTATGCCAAAGAGCTCTCGTTCTTCATTTATAATACAATTTCTAGGTGCTGCACTTCCATCAGAAGCAACGTTATACGACATTGGCAGGCACATCAGCTTTCAAAATGGATTACGAAGATTCATTAATAGTCACAAGCGCTACGTGTCACATGTTCCTTCTAGTTATCAAAAATTTCGTAAGGAAAAGTTGTCTGATTCGTCTTTTTATACTTCCGAAATTTCCAATTCGTTTCACCTTTCGGGGATTGAATTAGATGCAATAATCCTTTTGATATTAAAAAATAGCAGACAGTTAATTGAGCAGAGCTTCGTTTCAAAAGATTTAGATGAACCAAGATTTGGATACCTCAAGGTCATTTCTGATCTTTTTAAAAACCAAATTATGGTTGATGAGGCAACAGACTTTTCGATGCTCGAACTGGCTTGTATGGAGAGTCTGACATCATTAAAAAGCAAGTCGTTTTTTGCTTGTGGAGATTTTAACCAGCGCATTACTACAACTGGTATCCGTAGTCATCAACAATTGAATTGGATTTCTTCAAAGATGTCAGTTGAGAACATCCAGCTAGTGTATCGTCAAAGTCGCATATTAAATGAGTTTTCAGTTAAGTTGTTGGAATTGCAAGGTGGTGATTTAAACTCTCAAGGCCTAGTGCCAGAGGATAGTACTCATACTGGAGTTAAACCTGTACTAGTTGAAAATACAACTGGTGAGGCTGTCGCTAAGTGGATTGCTGAGCGTATAAAAGAAGTTGAAAAAATAGTCCAACAACTACCAACAATTGCTGTGCTAGTAAATTCAGAAGAAGATGTTAAACCAATGGCCGAAAAACTTACTAGCTTTTTGGAGGAAATTAGCCTTAATGCAATGGCGTGTGAAGAGGGTAATGCGCTTGGCGAAGGCACCGATGTAAGAGTATTTGATATTCAGCACATTAAAGGACTGGAATTTGAGGCTGTTTTCTTTGCAGGTATTGATAATCTTGCTGAACAACAGCCTGAATTATTTGATCGATACCTATACGTCGGAGCAACTCGTGCAGCAACCTATTTGGGATTGGTATGCAATGAGTCATTGCCTAAAGTTTTAGAGCCATTAAGAGATGGTTTTGACATGCAATGGACCATTTAATTATTTTTAGCTTTGACAATAAGTGTAATTTTAATAAGAAATTAATGACAAAAATATAGGGAAATTGAATGTTTACGTGCGATGAATGTGGTCATGAGTATGAAGATGCCTTGGATAGCTGCCCGGAATGTGATGCAACACGAGACGATGTAAAAAGGCCTGCATTGGTAGCTGTGGCGGCAATTACCGCTGAATTTCAAACCCAACAAGGTAGTTCAAAACTTTCATCAGAGGTTGGAGAACTTTGGCCTCCAAATGATGCGGTCTGCTTTGGTTTAATTACTGAAATTGAAAGAAAATTTAAGAGAAAAAATAAATATCATAGTTACTATGAAAATGATGCTACTCCGTCCTCTGTGCCGTCAAGGCTTCAACTGTATATTAAAGGGAATATTAAGTTTAAAGCGTTAGTTGCTCTGTTCATGAAGGACTTAGTTGATGCAGCAATAAAAGCTGGTGCTTATAAGGTAGCTGGGGGAAATATTGTATTCATGCACTACAAAAATTTGGAAGACGATGATGTCGGCAGGCTGCTTGCAATCATGGTCGATAAAAAAAACGGATTCGATTTTGATGAGAATTTGATACCCAAAAATTCCGAGCAAATTAACATTGATGCTTTGCGGCAGGCCGCCTTGTTTGACCTTACTTTGTTCGATGCAACTTATCCCAGCCAACCTTCTGGCGAGACTTATCTTCGTTTTATTAAAGGGGCTTCACGAGGAAGTTTTTTCAAATCTGCATTCGGATGTGAAATCAAGGCCGATAATGGACGGTCCATCGAACAGCTTCATGGGGCTATTGATAAGTACCAAGAACATTTTAAGTTGCCATTAAGCTTTTACGATAAAGCTAAGCAGAAAGTTGATGAGCTTTTGGAAAAAGCAGCAAAAGATCATCAAGAAATATCGGCAAGAAAACTTTTTGAAGCAGTTGAGTCATTAATTCCTGAAGGGCGTAATTTACGCGGCACCTTTGAAAAGTTCGTGAATGAACACGAGTACGAAATTAACGATCATATTGAGCCTACCCGAAATAATGCAAATTTTGGCCAATGGGTTGAAGTTACAGCGAATGACGAAAGCTTCAATGCGAAAATTTATCGTTCAAAGCTTGGTGCAGTCGGTTCTGATACAAGCGTCCAATACGATGTGGAGAATCATCAACTTATTTTAAAAGTAACAGATCCCGCTACTCGTGAAGCGCTAACTAAGAATGTGAAAGCGCATGAAAGTTAAGGAAAGTTTTGACAAACTCATAGACATAATTAGTTCATCTAAAGTCATATTTGACGATGGGTATTATCGAATATTTGACATTGAAGATCTTGATCGAAAAACGGTTGAACAACTGTTAAAAGATATTGGTTACTCCGTACAGGCTGGTCGAACAGTTAAAGAGACTGAAATACTGATCAACACAAATGTGACCGCTTGGGGAGAAGGGAAGTGTCCCCTCTTCAGCTCATGGGAGATTCTGTTTAATGAAGTCTCGGCATCGTATGCCGTGCCTGAAAACTTTTATATTGTTGATGAGGGACAAACAGATACATCTATAGAAAATAATAAAGGTAAGCTGGAGCTATTTTGTGGTTTCAGACGATTGCTTGCAGATATAGCAGATCATTGCGAACCAAAGACCGGACCAGGAAAGGGGACGCAAAATGTCCTATTTCTTATCGAAGTAGAATCCAATGTGAAGCGTTATGAGTTTTCACCCTCTATTACATGGGCTCAATTGAAAGCCATGGGTGCTGCGGATGATGGGCTGTTTGCTTTGGACAAGCTCAAACAAAGCATTGCTTTGGAAGACAGTCAGGATATTGAAAGGCGCTCCTCACTTCGTTCAGCATTAAATGAGATGGCAGGCTCGTGCACCGTTGATAGGGATATTTTCCCTACGATACTTTTTGAACTGCCCAAACTGTACAAAAAGTATAAAGATCATCATGAAATTTTCGTTCATAAATTTAGTGTGAATAAAATATTGCAGGAAATTAGTCAACAAGATCTAGCCTACACCTCGAAAATCAATGAGATAACAGCAAGTGCTCAAGGCAAGGCTCTGACAATACCGGCAGCTTTGGTTGCTATTGGTGCTCTTATGAAAATTGATGAGCTCATAGATGGAACTGTGGTGATTATAGGTATGTTAATTACTAGTTTCATTGTGATTCGATCACTAGACGTACACAAAGCTACATTTGAGCATCTGAAAGGACAGGTTGGAAAAGAATTCAAGAGATACAAGGCACTTAGTGAAGATGCAGAAATCCGATCTCAATCGCAAACGACGGAAGAGCAACTAACTGGGTTGGTCAGCGGAGCGGCCAAAAATGTTAAATACGCGAAATGGGGGGTACATCTTGCATTAACCTGTGCAACTTTCTATGTGCTGATTATTCTCGGCTATCATAAAACCCTGTGGCAATGGATATCTAATTTTTTTACAATCATCTGATATTAAATAGTGACCATCTTATATATATGTGATTTTAATTTTAGGAGTAAAAATGGGTTTAAATATTACGGGAGAAATCGATGCACAAAAGCTTATTGACCGGGTATTGAATTTTCTTGTTGGCACTACCCCGAAGTTACTAATTACGTCAGGACTCGGTTTGTTGTCTTTTGGTGTGCTAGATGTTTTAGTGTATTTTGCAGAACTAGGATTTTCAGCTGAAAAAGCAAAACCACCTGGAGGTTTTGGATGGTTGCAAGGGATAGGTCTGACATTGATGTTTTTCGGATTTGGCATTAAAATTTGGGAGTATTATTATAATAAAAAGAGAGTTAAAGCAAAAGCGCAACTGGATTTTTTGGAAAACTTCAAGCAGCTCTCTCATCCTAATTTTCAAGCGAAGTGCAAAGAGATTTTTGGTTTATTCAATCCCCATGTAAATGTGGCTCATAAGGTATTGTCTCATCCAACTAACCAAGGCCTTGCCTTTGACACATTTCGGATATGCCATAGGCATATAAGAAATGATAACCCATGGTTAAATTATTCGAGTTCATATTTTAAAATTCGCTATAACCTATTATTTGGGTTTTGGGCTTTATTTATTCCAACGTTGATATTGTCGATCCTGTTTTTGTTGGGGATGGAAATTTATCATCCCGGTATAACAAAATCAGGTAAAGACGCCCTCTATGCCTATATAGTCTTGTTAATTGCCAGTATCATGGCGGGAATATCTCTGTATCATGACTCCAGAAAAATGGGACACGCGATATCACTAGTTGAAAAATTGCGTCCAGAGGAATCGATTTTATGACATTATATGGTGTTTTTTGTGGTTTTTTATGACACTTTATGATTTTTATTTTGAATTTTTGGGTTTTCATGCCGCCCGTTACTATTGGGGTCTAGATGATATTTTATGTCACTTTATGGTGTATTCATCATTTAGTTCGCTTCTAACTATTCATTTTTATATCTACAAGGGTTTGTT
>TARA_R110001592_G_scaffold17978_3_pt1 | contig 24400 bp, 34 predicted proteins | sample TARA_R110001592 | Tara Oceans TARA_R110001592 (sample SAMEA4398387) | marine metagenome | biome: Polar Biome; feature: [SRF] surface water layer (ENVO:00010504); material: water (ENVO:00002006), including particulate matter (ENVO:01000060) such as... | depth 5 m | reverse complement strand
CCATCAAACGAAACACCACCAATATCCCTAGCCGTGGCTAAAACAGTAGCCGTGGCTGCATTGCCTGTAGTGGAACCCGAAGTGGTGGCCGTAGTAGCCGTGGCCGCATTGCCAGAAGTGTTTTGATTTCCCGCGGCATTAACCCCAGGCAAATCTATATTGGCCGTGCCATCAAACGAAACACCACCAATATCCCTAGCCGTCTGTAAAGCATCGGCCGTAGAGGCATTGCCCTCAAATGTATCTGCCACTAACGTTCCAGAGACATACGAAGCATCTGTAATATCTATAGGAGCTACAGGATCCGGAGAGTACCGAGAAACAAACCTCCACTTACTGGTCGAAACATCAAAGAACACCCCTAGGTTGGTGTATCCAATGCCTGTGGAACCAGTGTTTCGGTTACTGAAAATACCCGTGTCCACTTCAATAGGGGTCGCTGTCCCCGTCCATTTGTCTCCTGAAGTGTGGCCTGTTACGGCTGAAAACTTAATGTTTATTCCATCAACTAAAGCTTGGTCGCTGCCTGTAATAGCTACTCCCGTAGCCACTGTTGGGCTGAAGCTTGGAGAATGCGACCATTCAAATGTATCTACTGCGCCTACTGAATCTATCCTAAGATAGTAACCCAAGTTAGATGTCGTTCCTTTATAATGCCCAGAGTAAAAAGCATCATCCAACCCCGTTCCCACAAATACAGTGTTGGCCTCTCCTATGGTGTCTCCAGCATTTAAGTTTTGTATCGATCCACCGATGTTAACGTTGGCTGTAGACCCCGTTGTATATTGCCCTAATACAGTTAGATCCCCATCTACTTGAAGATTGCTTCCAATATGGGCTGACGTTTGAACACGGAAAGATCTAACAGAATGGTTTTGTTGGTTGACTAAAAGTACGCCATCCGTTGCATCAGAATTTACAACCCAACCAAGGCACATAGGAAAGTTAGGATATAAAGGAGAATCGTTTTGTACGGCCCCTGGAGTTAGACCCACGAAAAAGTTTGTTCCAGCATTCAGACTTGAGGTGTCAACGCTATGTAATTGCCCCGCAACTATGCAATACCCATAACTATTGATTGCTATGTCATGTGCAGAAAGTCCTTGTGCGTTGTACGCAGTCGAACTAGTAGCATCCGCTAGCGCAACCGTAGGTACGTCGATAGTTCCCGCAGTATAATTTCCGCTAAAGTATATCGGCACACCTTTGAATATAATTGAACCAGTGTTGTTATAAACTCTTTGGTGCTCTTCTATCCCTATTTCGTGTGTGACACCTTCAATGTCACTGTAATATGCAAAAGTGTTAGAGAAAGTGTCAAACCATAACCTACCTTCTTGGTAAGTAGGGGAGTTAATAGACGTAAAATCTAAATGTTCTTGAAAGGATACACTGCCAGTAAAGGTTCCCCCGTCTGACGTAACCACGTCCCCCGCCGCCAATGTAATCATAACCACTGCCGTAGCCGTGGCATTTATTCGAGCATTTGCACTAGTACTTTCAATCACTGTTCTAGTCATGGAATTAGTAGAACTAGTATATGTACCAGAACCAATTTCAAAATTACTCTGGTCTTCAATCAAGTATCTTACAACCTGTTGATCCGTAACCCCAGAAGCCGTGACTGATTGATACCCTGGAAAAGGTGTACCTAACGACATAGAAGCCGCAGTACCCGGCGCGGATGCTACTGCGGTTTTTACTCTATTAGATAGAACGGGCATGTTAACCCCCTATTACGCTATTCTAATTAGGGCGTTAGTCGCATCTCTGTTGGGAAACACAATTTGAAAGGTGCCGCTTGATGAGGTTTTATCTCCACCAAACGCCAAGATGCAAACCATGGGATTAGTTACAGAAATGCTGGTGGTGTCTGGGGAAGAATTATAAATAAATGCTCCAAAAGACGTGAAGGTGCTTGAGGTCCATTCGGCATCATTAAAGTCTGTGATGGCGGTGTTAGTGTCCAAAGTAGGAGAGATATTAACTAGAGTCTCCCCAGGTTGTGTATAACCCCCCGCAGTAGGTAACTCGGCGCTGGCAGCAGTAACCTCCGCGTAGTTCGTTGTGGCCTGACCAAACGTTCCTGTTGGCCCGGCCTCGGCTTGGAATAAACCAATCTTAAACACGGAAGTGCTACCCGCGGCAAAGTCGTGGGCGCCAAACAACAGTTCTTTTTTAAACGTGTTACACATTTGTGTCGTTAGAGTTAGTCCCATTTAAAGTCTCCTTATAAGCTCTGCCAACTTAGGGTGGCCTGCCTCTATTATTGCATTATACACAGTTATTCGGTCATTGCGAACCGATCTTTTCATAAACGTTGTCATAACTGAAACAAGCTTACTTCTAAACTCGTGTGCTTGGTCGCGTATTTCTGGGGCCGCATCGTCCGAAATGTACACTAGTTTATCCGCGCACTGCTCCGCCAGTTCCTCAGGCGTTAGACCTCGGTTGTCAGTCGTTATTACTTTAAAGTCTGGTGCTTGAATCATTGTCTTCCTCTGATTAATTGACCCATTCGATATTCATCCGTTGTCTGTTTAGCCTCACCAAGTTGTTTAATACCTTGTAAAGACTCCTGATACCTAGATGTATACATCTGCATCACATCCTGTTCAGATTTCATAAAGACTCCTGCCTCTATTAATGACGCATATAACATGGACATCGGAGCATTCTGACTCAACCATGTGTATGAGGTGTCAGTACCCGCGGTCAAACTAGCTGGTCTGTAAAAGTAGGTTAATTGCACCTTAATGTTATTGTTGGGCGGAGGAGACAGAATAAAATTATTGTTGTCAAACTGAGCGTAATAACGTGGTATACCTAACGTGGTTACATCCTGTGTGTACGAGCGTAAAAAACTTATGTCCTTAAAGTCTAAGTATTCTGTTTGGGTGCCCAGAGGCCGATAATATATTGAATAGGTTTCCGAGTTGGCAACCAAGTATGGTAAAAAAACATTTTCAATATACGTGACTATTACGTCTGTAAGAGTCGCATCACGGGCCAACCCAGCCCATTTCCATTTGATATATTTTTCTATTAGAAGTGAATCTTGGGCGTTTACCAATCCACTATTGTCAATATCCCCTAAAGAACGGCCGGCCGCAGCCTCCGCAGTTACGAATTGAGCAGCATACGGAGGAAGATTACCTGCCGCGAGGAGTATGCCAGACGCTAAATTGTAGTTTTCATAGGGTAGCCCAGTACTTGGGTTTAGAATAGCTCCATTTGGAAAAGGATTCGCCCCAAAACTGAGCGAAAAGGGAGAAAGAAAGTCTGCAGGGACATTTAAGTATGGGTTTCCAGAGATAAGATTCGCGTCTTGAGTCTTTGAAAATAAATTTAATTGTACGCCTTTTAAAATCCTTTCCTCTGCTATTCGGATAAACAGGGGAATATTTTGTGTGAAGGTTATCTCATCGTTATCAGTGTACTGCTGTATAGCCGTTTTTAACTCAATGTATGAAAATGACATCTATGCCTCCACCGTAACTGGACCCGCAGAAACAAAATCTCCGCCTCCTCTAACACCTTCAGTTGTCGCTGTCTCTGTAACTGTAAAAGTGTAACTAGACGAATCAACTTTAGTTATCGTATACCCAATAGACCTAGAAATTACATCCGTAGAAAACCCGTTGAACGGGGCAACGTTTCTAAAACGAACTGTAGATCCGGTCAAGCGACTATGTCCTGGTTCTATGACTGTTAAAACGGAACTTCCTGCATTACCAGAAATGAATGGATTATACCTTAAAATAACTTCCACCGCAGGTTCAACTCTATCCGGACGTGCGTTTTGTATGGCCTGAGGATCTGGACTTATTCTAGGAGGAAAAAGCTGGGGGTGCTTGACTTCAAACTCGTCAGGACCGACTAAAGATCCGGTCCATTCTTTCTGCATTGTACGCAATCGGTAACGTCTACCTGACCTGTCAGATATTCCCCACGCTTTATTTCCGCTAGCAAAGGCCATTATGTCCTCAGATACCTCAAGCTAGGTTGCAACCTCAACGGGGTCCGACCCTCGTCCTCGTTTGCAGCCCTTAAAAATTCTTCCTCGTAAACAGACTTTAAAATAGGGAGTCGATCCGGCGCCCTTTTCATTGCCATGTAGTACGATAAACCTGCAACCATGCAAGGATAAAAACGAAAAGGCATATCCGTAGTATTTGTTAAAGCGTCAGCATCTTGGATTCTTTGCACATAGTAAAAGATTAGCTGGTCAGTTGAGTTTTCTGGAACTGTCCACAAGTTTATCTGAGGCTGGATCTGCCTATCAAAGTAAAATTGAGACGGGCGACCCTGAGTTGTTTTATTTGGTAGAGTTAAATAATCCCCACGACTAATACGTTGAACCTCGTAATCTGTTCCATCTCTTCTCAGAACTACTTCTAGCATATCAACTACATCCGAGGTTAACGTGATGTTTGAAACGCCTTGAGTCAATATTTTAGTGTCTTGTTTGATTGTCCATAAATTTAACCCCCTGTTTGCCCAATCAGCAAACATAAGGTTTAGAGAACGTCTCGCCGTTTTGGCATCATACCCTGTACGAACCTCCAAACCACAACGCTCATAAGCCTCTTCAATGACTTCAGCTACGTCTAAATTAAAATCTCTGGACCCTGACGTTGTCATTAAAAGCATCCTTTAAAGGTGCCTTTTCGAACAAGCCCCCCTTTATCGTACTTCACCATGCCACCGTTCATAAGACCTTGAGACTTTTTAAATGCTTTATCGGTAGGCGCACCAGGTGCTCCCTTTTCCCGCATCTTTTTACCGCTAGCTTTTCTTTTGCGGATGTTATCCCAAAGACCCTTTTTTCCCATCTCACTTCTCCCTTTGGATACTTGAAAAGTTTCTTGTCCCCGGCTGATCATAGACTACCTTTCTTCGGGTTATCTCATCGATAGCTTGAACTACATGGTCTATTTTAACGTTCATAACTTCTGTGCGTTTGTCCACTACAATAAGAGTGGCAACCATCCACACAAGACCGGAGGAAGCTAACGCAAGAATTGTTCCTACAATCATTAACTGAACGTTTTTGTCCATTAGATCACCATGCCTTGCACGACCAATACTTGGCCTTTAACTTGTCTAATTTACCTTTATCACACCCATGACGCGCCCTAAACGACTTTCGCCGTTTAGGATCTGATTTCTTAATCGTCATGTTCGCATCGCCAAACCGGATAATTTTTTCTTTACCCTTGTCACAAGCTTTGACCACAGATTTTTTACCGCCAGATATTTGGCGTTTAGGCTTGTTACAAGCCATCTTGGACTTGTCGATCTTAGCCATCTGTTACCCCTACGAAAGAAGAAAGGTAAGTTCATTGTTGGCCCCTGTAAATGCGGACACGTAAACTCCCGAAGTAAACAACATTCCCGCCTCAGGGATGTAAACTTCGTTCATTCCCACAGGGAACTTCTGCGTCAACAGGGTTGCTCCCCCACTCCCGTTAGTAAGAGTGAAAGAACCTGCTGTTTCCGCGTATATATTCACCGCTTGAAGTCGGCATCTCGACGGACCCACTAGAGCCGCCGTGTCACCTTGCTCCCAGTTGTATGCTGCTATGTCTGAGCCAGCCATAGGTAAGCCTCCTTATGGACGAATTACGGTGTTGTAAGCTTGTGCGTACATGATCTTGATTACTGCAACTCCAGCAGTAGTAGCCGCTGTGTTTTTTACCGTGAGCTTAAGATCTGCTGTACCACTGTTTGCCCACTCACCTGTGCCTCCGCCTTGGGTGGTGATGGTTTTAAGACCGTCAGTTGTACCCGTAGCTAAGGTGTTTAGGATTGTAGTGGCACCGCCAACGGTATCTCCAACACTAAGGTTTGTTGTAGTGTTCGCCGCAGTAGATAAATCAACCACTACCTGAATGATATGAGAGTTGGCGGGAATTACCATGTTGGTTTCCCACGCGCCCGTTTGAGCAACTGGATCAATTGCCCCATTCGAAAGATCTATTGTATGAGTTTGAAACATAACAACATAACCAATGTTAGCAATGTCCGTGCCGACAGTGGTTCCAGTTGTGTTCTTAATATTCCCAGCCCGGATTGGGCCTGAAAAAGTTGTATTAGCCATGTGAGACTCCTGTCTTGGCAAACGTCAAACACACCATGTGTTTGTCAGGGATAATAACACTATACATAAGTGCTAGAAAAAAGAAAGGGGCCACCGAAGCAACCCCTTTCAAACTTACACCAACGAGTGCGTTTCTCTTAGACGCCAGGAGATCCGTAGATACAACGTGGGTCGCTAAAGCCGAAGCTGTAACGCTCACGCGCTTTGAATCGCATGTTGCCTGTGTCGAAGTCCGCTTCCATATTAGTGGACAGAGCAGTCCGCTCAAAGTGGATCATTCCACGAGGAGCATCTGTCAGCACAAAGAAGTGGTCCGGATCCAACATGAAGTCGTTAACGGTATAACCGTTAGGCAACATTCCCATTGAACGGATCGCGTTGGTATCGTTGTCTGCTGTTCCTACACGTAGATTGGAAACCATCAAACGCTCTGCAACGAATTGCAGTTGACGAGGGATGACCATCTTGGTGCCACGAAGAGCAACCTTCAAACCACGTTCATCAACAAAACCCGCAATGTTAATCAAAGCATCCTCAAGGGATGTTTCGTTTAAGTCAGCAGCAACTGCTGGCGTGTTTGAAAATGTTCCGCCGTTTGTGAGCGGGTGGTTGTTAGCACAGAGAGCAACTCCATCACCACCGGCATTAGCACCACCGGTAAACGCGTTGTTAAGAACCGCAGCGGCCTTAACTTGCTTGGTGTGTGCCATTGAACGAGCCAACGCACGAGTGTACCGCGAACCAAGACGATCATAGAGATTGTCTTCGATAGCTTCCTCTGTTATAGAGAACGCCAATGCGATAGTTTCGTGATTGTAACGAGCAGTATATGCTTCGTTTGCGTCATCGAAGTTGACAGCAGAACCTTCCGATTTGGTGGGTGCTGCGCCAAATCCACTCAACATAACTTCCTCCTCAAACGCTCTGTCTGATGATTCAGTAGTGTAGATTTCCGCATGTTGGTTTTCGTACCTGTCGTACTCCATCCCAAACAATGCGTTGAGGCCTGGTTCTAGCTCTTTCGCTAGTTGTGCGCGTGAAATAGCCATTTTTTAGACCCCCCTATACGCCAGTGGTCGAAGGAGTACCAGCAACAATCGCGCCATTGGCGGAGTTGAAACTGTTATTCAATCGAACAATTAATGAAACACCCGCGGCTGCAAAATCGCTGTTCTCAGGGTCGTTTTGAATACCCATAATGCGAAGATGCTTTGCGGCTTCGGTGCCGATAGTACTTACACCGAGCTTGGCTGACGAAATACCCGTGGTAGTCGAACCTGCATCACCAGCCGCAAAGTTTGCATTTGCAAACACATGCTCACGCGCCGTGGATTCACTCGTGAGAGTAGCATCCGATGCAATGGTAAAGGTAGTCATTGGGTTGTCGTACACGAAAGCTACAACCGGATGGTTGGAGTCTGCGCCGGAACCAGGCCAATAGTTGGAAAAGATTTTTTCACCAGTGACAGACGAGACATACTCGCATCCCCAGAAAACACCAAGAAGGCCTACAGTGCCTCCAGTTGCAGCCCCAACGGCTTCGATAACGCCAGTTGATTTGGGGATTACAGGTGAACCCTGATATATGGGAACAGCGTTCCCATATGCGATTCGGTACTCTGTCATTCCGGTGGTGTTCGCGGCCTGTCCGACCACGCCAATCGGACGTAGTCCGAATGCACCATTACTGTTTGCCATGATAGCAATCCTCTTTGTTAGTCGGAGTCTCTACGAGATCCTCCGAATGATACTCGACTTTGCCGACTATTAGAAATCGGCATTGAAGGATGTTGCTCCTTCATTAAGTCCTGATCTACAGCAACCATGGCTTCGCGGGTGCGGCCCGTGTAGTACGCGTTTCTTTCTTGGGCTGTTTCTTCAGGTATACGACACAGCATCAGACCGCCTTGTCCAATAACCCCTTGGTATTTACCACTGTCGATAACAGGTGCGTTATATTTTGGATACTCGTCAAGTCTGACGGGTTCCCAACCTTCTTGCATTTTGGAGTGGACATTCATTTTGTCCTCTTCGCCACGCATTGCAACTCTAATCCAACGATGACAATAACCCTCTGGAGGTTCTGGTGCTTCAAGATGGCTTGGTGGTGCCCATGGTTTTCTGCGCGCTTCTTTATCGCGAGTTTCACTCTTTCGAGAAGTTCTGGTGTCTGTAGTCATTGTTTTAATCCTTCACATACTGAGCGTATTTTTCGAGTGGTACACCTAGTTTTTTCGCAATCGACACCTGTGACGGCGTTAACTTGACTGACCTGCGCCCTGTGTGGTGTGGTTGGCGGGATGCTGAAGCAGCAGCAGATGCGACCTGTGCTCCACCCGTTTTCTTCGCGCTCTGGAATTTATGAGGAAACTCCTTTCGAACACGTTTGTCTAACTCAGTGTAATAGTCTTCAGTCGCTGAGTCAAATCCTTCTGATTCCAACCTATGATGCAGAGCTAAAGCTCCGGCAGTCATGACATCGTCCGGTCCAAACCAAGAGTTTTTTTCTTTCCACTGGACCGCACGAGGATGAGGTTGTGCTTGGGGACGTTGCTGTGCTTGGGGAGCTTGTTGCTGTTGCTGCTGAACTTGCACCTTATTTTGCTGTTCGGCCCTAGCCTTTGCAGTGTTGTAACGGTTTTTTTCAACCGCCATAGCCGCCATGGCTTGCTGAGTCTCTAATAGTTTGTCAGAGTCTCCAGCATCATAAGCTTCCCGATGAACTCTCTTTATATGTTCCTCTTGCGCTTGCAATCGGTTTCCATACTCAGACAAATAACCTGTGTCCAAGGCTTGAACCTTAGACCTCAACTGCTTGTTCTCTTCAAGAAGTTGTTGTGACACTCTAAGTGCTTCAGCTTGATCGCGCTCAGCTTGACGGCGTTTCTCCGTAAGCTTGTTAATGCGTGTTTGTACGCCTTTACTATACGACTCTAGTTCGGAATCTCCAGAATCGTCATCCGAAACCGCTACCTGTTGCTTCTCTTCTTCTTCAACGAATGTTTCTTCCGAAACAATAACGTCTTCGTCCATGTTTTCCTCAGCCATTTTCGCCCCTATATATGCTTAATGTCATCTGGTTCCAGTAGAGTAGCTATCACCTCATCATCATTAATGATGCGAACCTCCCCGCCATCTATCTTAAATCTAGAGCCAGAGTATCGGCCTATACAAACCCAGTCACCTTCTTTGCACCAAGGCCAACCTTCTGCGGCATGAGTGCCACTACCGTCCCCAAATTTACTAGGGTCTTTATAGGCCAATGGACCTAACTTCATTACATAAGCAACAACCGTAGCTACAGCCTCACGCTCTCGGATCTCATCTGGGATGTGTAGTCCACTGGCAGTCTTAGCTTTGCCTTGGTAAGGCATAACCAACAATCTCCACCCTGTGGGTTGAGGCAATCTGTCAACTAAAGGTTTGTCTAAAAGGGCCGGATCCAGCACCCGGTCATTAGCGTCAACATACGCGCTATCCAAAGATTCAGGATCAATACTGTCTTTATCTTTGTTTATTTTCTGCGCGACATGGTCAGGAAGATATAAAGTCTTCGGCATCGTCTACGTTTCTCTCCAGCAGGGACTTGATTTCTTCACGCGCAAAAGAGAGTCCCCGTATCTCTCCTACCGACATTTTGTACTGCTCCCAGTTCTGTACTGAACCGTGAGAAAGAGCGGCGGTGATATCTGCTTGCCTCTCTTCAATTCGCTTATACAAGTATTTAGCGAGATCAACAACATCCATTATAGGTTATCCTTGTATTCCTCCTGTGGATTGGATGTAATAGGGTTGCCACCCATCCACTCTTTGCATGTGTTCTCACTTGTACAAACAAACTTCAACAGTTGGCAATAGCCTGTAAGACCTGAATCGTCTTCTATGCACTTTTGCATTTGTTCTGTTTGATTGTAACATGAACAAGTTCCACAACACACATCCTCGTCCAAGCACTCTCCGTATTCGTAAAAGTGCTCCGCCATGTCTTTGTTTTCCATGTTGGTATCTGCGTCTTGTGTAGGCAACGGACAAGAAAACCCCTCCTCCGTTGCCTCCATCTTATCCACAGGAATGCCCTCTGGAAGAATGCTTATCATTATTGTGGTCATTTTAATACGTTTGACCTCTTTTGTTATTGAACCTAACATCCCCTGCACGAACTTTCCCGCCATGCATATAACCTCGGACTTTCCCGCCGTTCATATAACCTCGGACTTTCCCGCCGTTCATATACTCTCGGTCAGTTTCGGGAGTGGAGAGCTTGCCGTCCTCATCGTAGTAATCAACCCCTGGCGGAAGATCCTCATTGAGAGCACTAATTACAGCCTCGTCAATACTTTCTTTACGAGACTTCTTTTTCTTTGACTTCTTTTTTTCTTCGCCCATCTTACTGTTCCTTTATTGAACGATTTCGAAATGAGGTGCATCGATAAACGGCCGGCGCCCTTGAGATCTACGCAAGTCTATGTATTGATTCATAGCACCTTCCGCAGTTAAATCACAGTCCCCAATATCATCGATATGCCAAGCCGCGCCCCATCTAATCGGCACCCGTTCGTGCAACGCACCTTGGGCCATGGCGTCAGCTATTTCATCATACAGATTTAGTTCCCATCTACCGCCATTGTTATATGCCATTAGATCTACTGCCAGACCCTCAAGATGTTTACTTTTCATGGTTTGAGAAGCACCCGAAGAAACCAACTTCTTCTGCTCTGCATGGCTGCGGATCCCGCAAATAACAGAAAAATCTTGTTTGGTAACCGAAATGGCGTGAAAGACAATTCGCTGCAGCCTATCATCGACAGTTCCTAGTTTCTGTAAACTTCTCTTACCCAGTACGTAACCCATAGTCTGTCCCTTTCCAATTCCACACCGAGGTGAACTCATCGTCATTTGATTTGTCGTAACTCACTTCTTAAAACCTTTAATAGTTCTGATACCAAAACTTGCAGCAATACTACAGTACATCCCCCATTGCACCCATAACGGTGTAGTCTCAAGATTAGCAAAACCTTTCGCCATTACTTCCTGCATTGATGGGATAAAATTTAGTAATAGAATTGCCACGAAAACCAGCGTCCATAGCTCGTCTTTCCAACTGTCCTTACTCGCCTCTATAGCTGACTGTTCCCAATCAGTTTCCGATGTGGCCTTTTTCAACGCTATTTCAGCGTTTGCTTTTTGAATTGCTGTCTTACCGTCAATGTAGCTACTAGCTAAACCACTAATCGCTGTTACTATTCCGCCTATCATCACATTGCTCCGATATAAGTTTAGCTTGGTTACGTATTTCAGCCTTCTGTCGCTCCAAGACTACGAATTGTTTGTCCATTTCGCTCAGCCAAGTAGGCGCGTCTATTACATTGTTTACTTTTCTGAACTCAACCATACCGAGAATGCTCCTGTCATGGCTCCCGTGACTACAGATACAACCGCAGCGTGTTGTGAACTTAGATCAGGAACGGTTATGGCGAACTCAATTACGCGAATATAAACAATTGTCATAACCAACATCATAAAACGCGGCATCAACCGATACTCTAGAATTTTCTCAAACGCATTCTTCATTTCAGAACCCTCCTTTAAGGCCGTCCAATATTTCACTTAAACTTGGTCTTTTGTCCTTCTTTTCATAAACACAGCTATAAACTTTAGGACACTCAGAGTAACTCAACGTTGGGTAGTGATAACCCAACCCTCCAAATCCTGCGCTAAAACGATAAACACAAACTTTCTGACCATCTCGGTCAGTAAATCTTTTCCACAAATGACATTGAACATGAGTGGGGTTTGCCACCCCAGCTAGCGCAATCGAACAAATTAAAGCCTTAATCATTGTGTCACCATTACAAGTAAATAAATTCCGCCACCAAGTACGGCAATAATACCAAAAGATAAGCCACCTATTGCAGCGTTGTTAGCAATCTGTCTCTTGGCTTCCATTGCAGCATACACAGTTTCTTCTCTTTCCTTGCGTATTTGCCTACGCATATTAAGCATATCGTCATAGCAAGACGGCCCGAACCTCATATTAAGCATAAACTTAATTTCTTTTTCCCGCTCAAGTAAAGTCTTTTTGCGGATAACTATATCCATTGCCTCTTGCTCTATATTAACAGAGCCTTGAGATTGTTTCTCAAAAAATGTGGGATTCTTGCGCTGAGATTCCGCCCTGGAAATATCTGCCACCGCAGAGTACCACGACCCTAGCTGTTTACTAACATCCTCTAGCTCACGCCCCGCACCGACCACCAGCTTTACGGCCTTGAAAGCAGCATTAGCAGCCGCAAAAGCTGAGATAGGGTCGATCATTTTCCTGCCTAACTAGGGTTTACCCCCTACTAGCTACAGCCTTCCGCTGAATATCAATCCGTTCTCGGTTAACTTTGTTTCTGTTTCCTGCAATATCCTCTTGGCTCTCAATCCGTGCTGCATCCGTAGCGGCACGTTGTTCCATCTTCTGAAGCTCAACAAGCATCTGACCTTGGTCCTCTTCAGTCTTACGCTTCAAATCTTTTTCTTTTATTGCAAGCTCTTGCATACGAATTTGAACGAGAGGGTCTTCCATTGGACTGTTACCAACAGGCATGAGATCAGGAAGAACATCCATCATGATCTTTTCCATCTGCATGGAAATAAGTTTTTCCATTTGAGCAGGATCCTGCATGTTTTGTTGAACTTTCATGATCTGTTCTTGAGCCATCTGAGGATCTATTGCCCCGCTTTGGGCCATCAACTGTGCCTGTCCAATAACTTCTTCGATCTCTTTCGTCACTAGCTGCCGTGCTTTCTGAGATACATGCTCCATTACGTGTGCATAAAACGTACCCATTACCTGTGGGGAAGTCATAACCAAAGGAGTTTTCATGAAAGCCACATGCAACCGAATGTGTACGTCATGGTCTTGATGTGGAAACGTATTTAAAATCTCACCCATTAATGCACGAGCGTTCTCAATAGCCGGATCTAAAGGCTTTGGCTCCGGAGGTGGAGGCAGTATCTCGTCAATGTTCTGGACTTCTAAAGCCAAATACATCCTACGATACGCCGCATGAAGGTTGTGCATCTGAGGGTTAGACTGAGCTAACTGCAACTGGGTTTGAGCTAGTGTTACTCTCTGTGCCATAGAGAAAATGTTGGGATCGCTGACCGGAACCACATCTATCCTGTCATCAAAGTCCGAAGCCATAATAGTTCGGTTTCCGCCCTCAACATCGTAGGGATACTCTTGTGGGATATTGTCCCTAAATATCCTAGCAAGAATCCTAAATTCTTGTTTCTGAGCATAATGCAGACGTTTATGTATCGCAGACATAACTTTCATGCCGCGCTCTAGGAGAGCCACAGTGGTGCCTACAGGCGCCTGACTGTTGCCATCGCCCGTTTGCTGGTCAGCAAGGGATACAAAGCGTCTGCCCCCCTCTACAAGGGCCACAAGAAGCTGCGCCAGAGTCGCTGACGGTTCCTTGTATGGTAACGGGATAATCGCGTCCCGTATATTCCCCCCAGGTGCATCTATGTCCCGCCACTCACCCGGCTGTAAGGGTTCATCTTCGTTACGAAGCCTTACGCCTCTAGCCTTGAAACCCGCTGGGAGGTTCGCAAGAGTTCCTGCGTCAATAAGTTGCCGAAGGATACTCGTTGCTGCGCGTCCAAGACCGCCAATCATATGTATTAAACCAAAGCCGTAGAAACCCAAACCTGGCATGAATTTGTAATGGACAAAGTACTGCTGTTTTTTAGCAATACCAGTGCCTTCTTCAAAGTTTCTTCGAATAGATAAAACGTGTCCAGACCCCTCATCCACTGAAATGATATATGGAAGAGCAATACCGGTTGGTTCTCCGTCTGGAGACATGTCTTCGAAACCCTCAAGGTCCACGTCAACATGCATCTCTAGGATGGTAAACGTCTCGTCTGTATAGGTTCTAGACGTACCCTGAATCTCGTCCACCTTTTGACGGACTTCATTTTCTTCGCTTTCAAACCTACTAAGCGCAACGTCCCGATAAAAACCCGCGACCTGTAACTTGCGAATTTGATTAGCATCCATCCTAAGAACATGCGTAACGCGAGACGCCGTATGTAAATCAGACGCCGCGTAAGAAACCACTAGATCTTGAGCCGGAACAAACTTCGACACCGCACGTTGTTTGGACTCGTCAAAGTAAACCTTTTTAAACGTAGACCCAGATAACGGTAAATAAAACAATAACTGATCCATATCTGGATCAAACTCTTCCATGACCTCAGTGATCTGGTAGTTCATAAATTCTTTTACACGGCCAGCCTGTTCTTCCCTAGCAGGATCTTGAAGACCTAGCACTTGAGTTTTTACTGGACCTCCAGACGGAAGTAACTCTTTATAAGCTTGGGCTTGGAATTGAGTAACACTCTCAGCAATGAGAGGATGGGTCACACCACTGGCACCCTCAAAAGGCTGGGTGCGTTCCTTATAAACCACCCCTAGCTGGTCTAAACCTTTAGTGTATGCCTCTTCCCAATCTGCCCGTGACTCCTGATCTTCTTGATAAGAACCTCGGAGGTCTGTCGATAGCTCCCCAAGATACGCATCATCTAAGTATTCAGATAAATTAGCCCCATGATCAATTTCTTCCGGGGCCTCTTCTCCCGCCATTACAGCAGACAAAGCCTCAATAACAGCACCGCCTTGACCATCCTCCGTTATCTGAGCACCGCCATCGAATGTCTCTGGCTGTGGTACTGACACATCTACAGATGCCTCAGTCGGTATCATGTCTTCAGGTGTTATGCCCGAATCTACTTGCATAGGTGGCAAGGCCATTAGTAATACTCCCGTTTACGGCGATAAATGTCAGGCTCGTCGTTTTCTCCCTCTAAAGAGATGAACCCACCTTTTCTAAATCGCATAAGTGCTAGTGTCATACTATCACAAAAATCGTCATAGTCACCATTAGGAAATGAAACTACTTCTTCTATCACTTCATCTGCAAACTTTTTGTCCGTTGGCGCCCAAACAACACCCGCCTCAAACAACGGAGCAACCATGTGCATCCTAGTAACCTTATCATTTCCCTTGCCTGGGGAAAAGCCCAGTGCCGGTATGCCGCGGAGCCGCAACTCGTCTATAAGTGGCGTACCCGTTGCTTTGGCCTCTACTAAGACCATGTCTGGCTCCCAATAGCCATGCTCATCAAAAGCAACTTGCTTTAATTCAGGGAAATTCCACCTTCCCCGTTGGGCATCCATCAAAATTATGTGATCAGGACCACCCTCCTCAGGGCAAAAGATACCCCAAGTAGTTATAGCAGAGTAATCCGCCGTTTCTTTCTTGGAAAACGCAGTGTCATACGCCTGCAAAATGTACTTAACTGGGGGAATCTCGTCCTCTTCCCAATCTTTCCACCATTCTCGCTTGATAATAGCAGAATCAGACGCAGTTGGAGTCTGTTGCCACTGAGCGTTCCATTTTTGTACAGGCAACGAAGCTTTAATGGACAGTAAAGCGTTTTTTTCCCAGAACTCAGGCCATAAAGGCTTGTCAGACGGAAGAATTGCAGGGAACTCTACAACTTCCCATTGGTCAGACATGATGTCATTGCCTTGAGCAGCAAGAAGTCGGCCAGTTAAGTCCTTTTTCCCCCAGCGAGTCATAACAATTATGATCGCACCGCCCGGTTGAAGGCGCTGACGAGGACCAGAAGTGTACCATTCATAGGCATGATCAAAAGCAGTCTCGCTTAAAGCGTCCTGTTCCGAATGTGGGTCATCAATAACAAACAAATCCGCGCCACGACCAGTAACCGCAGCACCTACACCCGCTGCAAAGTACTCACCACCCGCACTCGTTTGCCATTTTCCAGCCCCTTTGTTGTCCTCTTTCAGACTGGTGTCAGGAAAGATGTCTTTATATTGTGGATCGTCTATAAGATCACGTACCTTGCGGCCAAAACGCACCGCCAACTCTGTGTTGTGTGTGGCTTGAATAATTTTTAGCTTAGGATTCCTGCCCAAAAACCACGCCGGCATCAGATAACTGGCGAACTCAGACTTAGAATGACGAGGGGGCATGTTAATAATCAGACGTTTTAACTCACCTCTGGCAACCTTCTCTAACTTTTCCGCAATAATTCGGTGATGGCGACCTTCAATGAAGTTATCATACACATGGTGTGCAAACGGCATGAAGTAATCTTGAGCTTTATCCCGTAAATCCAACCGTTTCTTGGCCTCTGTTAAGGCCAAGATCTCTTTTAAAGCTTCCTCAGGTAACGATTGTAAGTTCATAGCATCCCTAGAAGAGATTTAGCATCAACTTCAACCAAAGTTTCTTTTTCGTTGGGTGACAAGATCTCTTGGACAACCTCGTACTCCTTCCGTGTCTGCCCAGAACCACGTTGTTTGCCTGAGTTTATACCAGTATACGCTTGAGTACTCGCGCCGGCTCTCTGCCTATTCTGCGTGAATGTCTTCTGGCACATCAGACGTCCGTCTGGACCCCTGACCTGAACGTATCCATCAGGACACTCCTCCATCGCAGGAGCAACCCCAGCCTTAGGAACTTTCCGGCGAGGATCATCGTCTCCTCCTAACTCAAACACAAAGGGGGAATTAGGAACCTCAACCTCAACTCCCTCTTCCTCCTCTTCATCCCTATCAACATCAGCCTCAATCAGAGGCCTTGCAGTGGTGTTGGTCGTAGGCACAGTACTGGGGTCGGTATTTTGAGGTGGGGGAGAAATTGCTGGTGTGCTCGGATCTGCCTCGGCATCAAGGTCAATAGTTACGCTACCATCCGGATTCGTTCTCTTCACATCTGTGGAAATCTCTGGGTCGAGGATTTCCCCGTCGAAAGTGCCGTCAACATCTATAGTGACCCCCTCGGCCTTTTCTTCCTCCGCATTATTGTATGGCCCCATCTCATACAAAATGTCACCCTCAAGAGTTTCACTAGATGGGTTGGTTTTAATTCCGGCCGGCGGAACCGTTGTAGGTACTATTGCAGGGACCTGTGCAACTTCGATCACCGTGTTGCCTTCCTCATCCACCTCCGCCTCTGGAACTGCAGACCCCTCCGCATCAATGATTGTCACCGCCTCTTCGAAACTTATCTCCGGGTCCTCTACTGGGTTCTGAGCATCCGAAGGAGGGAGAACCTCGCCATTTCGAATAATATTAGGAGATCCCTCCGCATTAATGATTGACACCACCTCGTCAAAACTCATCTCCGGATCCACTACTGGGTTCTGAGCATCCGAAGGAGGAAGAGCCGCGCCATCCCGAATAATAGTAGGGTTAGGATCCCCAGTTCCATTAGGACCAAATTGTCCCTCACCATCTTTAATAGCTGCGTTTACGGCATCCAAGCTAGCCTTAGTTTGTATGTACTCTTGATACGTTTTATTAGCTTCTAGCATCTCAGCACGTTGCGCCTCAACAGACTGTATCGCTGCAGGAACTGGATCAACTACAGCATCTAGTGCTGCTTGCGCCCTGTTTAACGGAGCCATTGCCTCTGCCTCGGCCTCACCTTTTAAACGATTGGCAATCGCCCTGCGCCGATCAGCCTGCGCGGCCGGACTATCCACTAACGGTATACCCTGTGTGTCAAAGTTCTGAAGAGACGCGACCCCGCCAGGATCAACCGGCAAGGAAAGATCCGCGGCTTCCATGCCAGCAACAGCTTCTGCCTCTGCCTGCGTCTTAGCGCGGTTGTTCTCAGCGCGTTCCCGATTCGCCTGCTGTCTAGCCAATTGTGCCTCCGGAGTGTCTCTGGTCTGGCTTGGAACCGTAGAACCAAAGTCTCGGCCAATGCCCTCGTCTATCAACAATCTACTCCGATCTTCAGGGATAGGTATTCCACTGTCATCCCCCAAAGCAGCAATGTTCTGGTCCTCATCCAGTAGGGCTTGCAGAATCTGTTGGTTGTTTAATTCGTTGTAGTTATTGTAATCAGGCCCCAACCGGCTCTCTTTTTGAAGCTCTTTAGTTAAGGCGCTCTTTACACGGTTGTCCAGCGCACCCGCAGAGGATTCCACATTGCTCTGGGTAGCCGTATCAGCGGATGCCTCGTTGTAGGCCTGCTCCATCATGGACCCTATATCATCTATATCAAGACCAGTAGCTCCCATTATATTGTCTAAAGTCTGAGGAGAAACCTGTTCACCCGTGAAACTCGCTTCACGAGCAAGATCGTTTAGAATCTCCTGTGCCGCCATTGCATCTATAGAAGTGGCCGGAGCAGGAGTCGGGGGATTAAAAGATGATTCCACGGTACTATTTGCAAGTTTCCCCGAAGATGGGGATACCGTTGGATCATACGCTATTTGATCCGGAGCAACAGTCTCGATTCCTGTAGGCGTAGCCACCTGCACTGGAGCCTGGCCCGAAGTAGGAACCGCAGGAGCCAAGGTGCCTGGAGCCGTTCCGGTAGCCGGAGATGTGGAAGGTGCCGGTGCCGGAACAGGAGCAGGAGCAAGGCTCAATTCTCCCGCGCTGACAAGTGAGGCGGCAGGACCCGGAAGATTGCCCATTGCAGCGTCACTCGCGTCAACAGCTTCAGTCATCTCCTTATTCTGGCGGCTTGATACAGCATTCTGTAAAGTATTCACACCAGCAGCAACGGTTGCAGAACCTAATCCCGCAGCCCCTTCATTCAACGCCGCCGCTACAATATCCTCTGTTAGGGGGATATTTGTGCCTAACACAGAATTAATAGCATCAAGAGCTAACGCATTTTCCGCAGCCCCTTGACCCGTTTCCGTAGCCCCCGCTAGGCCCAGTCTAGCTGCAAAGCCAGCAGGAATAACTGAGGCTGCCATATCCAAAGCCCCCGTTGATGCAACCTTGCCTGGATTTCTATTAAATGCGATAGACGATATGTTTTTCAAGGCAAGTTCTGGATTCCCTACAGGAAATTCAGTACTTATAGTCGATTCGAGAGCTTGCTTATACACCTCATTGTTATCCAAAGCCCCCGATTTATACAACTCCCCTATTTTGTTTTGGATTGCAGGTTCTTGCCCTGCAAGCTGTTCTGCAGCGTTTTTTACCGCCCCCAAAGCCATGCCTGCGGGGTTCTTAGCTAATACCATGTCCAATAAAACGTCACCAGACTCTCTTGCAATCTGACCACCGAATTGTTCGGGGGTGCCATCGATAAAAAGGCCTTCAGTTTGTTCTCTAAGGGTGCCTGTGGGGTTGGTTGTTTCCAGTTGACTGATGTCTCCAGTGCCTAATAATCTGTCTATCAAAGCCGTGGCATCGGAAAAACCTTCAGATATCGTTCCCATTACGTTTGACGAAGGAGTTTCTATATTTTCTGGACGATCCAGTATTCTTTGGTCGAGTTCTTCTTGGGGGGTGAAAAACTGACCCGCAGCGAGGTTAGCCATAGCAGGTAATACCCCGGAGCCTCTAGGCATTGAACCCTGAAACATGCCCTGATCTTGAACTTCTTGAGCAAATACCTCAGCACCTCTGGCTGCATCTGATATACCCTCGGTCACTCCCGGAATAATCTCGGAAGCAATTTTCAACATGCTCTCAGCACTAGTGGGCACCTTTGCATCCGCAGCGGCCATAGTTTCCTGAACATTAACCCTAGGTTCCGAAGTGCGACCATAAAACTCGTCGCTAATCCCTTCCCTAAGCGGCCTTAAACTCGGAGCAAGATCCTGAAGAGACGTGACAAAATCCTGTCCAGCCTCGTAACCAAGGCGAGGATTGGTAAACATATCCACTAAAGAAGACGCCGGCGTTAAAGTACTGCCGCCCCCGCCACCAGGGAATCCCGGACCAGCCTGTGCAACATCATAACTACCAGACGGATCATAATTAAAGTATTCGTTGTAGTTATTGCTGTTTTCAAACTGATTAGCCTGTAAACGCTCTCCAGCCGATAAGGCCGAAGGAACCGTGTCCCTTAAATCAACAAGAGCCTGCAATGGATTACCCGCCGAAGGAAGAGCACCCGGACCACCACGACCACGCTCTCCAAACCCCATCGAACCATAGTCCGGTGTGTAATCAATCTTCGCAGCCTCCGCGTCACCCAAAGCAAAAACCTCATCAGGCCTGATCTGAGGTCGAACAGAGTCTAAAGGACGAGGCTCCGGTGCTAGCTGAGTGTTGAAAGAAGAACCATTGTAATCAAATACGTCCTTGCCACTCTTACGCGCATCTGCAAATGCATCCCCAAAAGACCCCGGAGAAGATGAAGACTCCAAAACACCCAACGAAGGCTTGTAATTAGTATTCCCAACCTGTTCAGCGTAAGAACCAGAACTCTTCCGCTCACCCTCCGGCTTGAACATGTCAAAGAAACTACCGTCAGTAGCCGAAGACTTGGCACCAGCAAACGAACTACCCTCGTTTAAAGAAATCCCCGCAATCGTCTCCTTCAAAGTACTGTCAGCACTACCCGCCTGAACAACAGCACTGCCTAAACCGTTGCCCTTACCCGCTCCCGTGTACACACGACTTAAAGCATTGGTGTTGTCATTCTGTGTCCACTCAAACCCATCACCAGCGTACTGGCCGTTGGCACTAACCTGACCAAGAACGTCAACGTCAACCTTCTTGCCGTTCCGATTAACTTGAGCCTTCCTCGTGGTCTGGCTCGAAGAACCGCCGCTAGAGGTACGGCCACCGCTAGATGTACTGCCGCCACTGGATGTACTGCCGCCACTGGATGTACTGCCGCGGTTACTGACAGTGGAGTTACTAGAGCCGCTAGAGCCGCCAGAGTACGTGTTACTGCGGCCAGCAGCAAGTAAAGCGTTAAGCTCAGCCCCATTCGTGCTCCAAGGATCATCGGAGCCGTTGTAGATCTCATTAATCTTGTCCTGATTCGTAGTAACCTTCTTACTGCTGCCGCCACTAGAACTAGAACTAGAACTAGAACTGCCGTTATAAGTATTGGTTTCCGCCGCGCCGAAAGACGTAATCTCGGCCCAAGTGTCACTTACAACATCCATCCAATTGCTGTCATCGGCCATGCTTCTATCTTCCTCTTTGTAATGTATCAATGCCGCCAGGTGTTGAATAAGTAGCTATAGACCCTAAACCAGGGACAGGCAAACTGCTTAAAGGACTCATGTCACCCTTGCGACCAAACCTACCACTAGGTGGCGGAGTGCCCCTAGCCTGAGTGAAACTCTTAGTGCCAAGCAAATCACGTATACCGTCATTAATAGTATTGAAATCCGATGCAGGCTGAGCAGACTGCGTAAGTAACGGAGACGGAGACGGAGACTCCCCAGCCAAACTTTCGTCCGGTGCAGGAGATAACTCCTCTATCCCCGTAGCCTGCTTCTGACCAGATGCACTGTCGTAACTGCGAAAACCCAATAACCGATGCTTCGAATAAGACTTGCGACTTACACTGTCACCCTGATTCCCACCCAAAACCATGATGTTGCCGTCTTCATCATACCCGTCAAAAAATCCAACATGACCCTTGTTACCCAAAGGACCAAGAGCACCGCGCCAAAAAACAGCCAAATCACCCTGCTCCGGAGAATCAACAGGATCTCCAAACTCTAAAAAATCACGCGCTCGGCCACTAGATGGAGCACCCGAAACACCAGACTGAGTCAATGTCGCATTAACAAAATCCGCGCACCACGCACGTTCAGCAGGGTCAATGTTTACACCGCCCGTGGATAAATAATCCATCAACGCGGCCTTCTGATCAGTCTCGTTTAAACCAATCTGCTCTCCCGCTAACTTATATGCTGTATCTACGGACATCGCGCCTCGCTACCTGTTGACGGTACAATATAGTAAACCCAAATGAAAATATACCCGCAATTTTTAGGGGGGCCAATAGGGCCTAATGAATTTATACACGAATGAATTTACCAGACCAATACACCAGCGCGTTGGGGAGCAATCCCTGGGCCAAATATGGGGGGTGCCCCTCGCTGTTCTGGCGGATTATGAGCCGGATAGCGTCAAGTTACCCCTAAGCACGGCCGGCGCCGGCCTGCAGATCCTGCAGATAGACACGGCCGGCCGGCCGGTGGATCCTGCAGATCCTGCAGATCCTGCAGATTAATTTAAATTAGACCGGAATGATTGTTGTTTTAGTATTGACCGCATGTCGGATGTATGATCTATAATTCATTATAGCAAGCACGCTATCTTAACCAAGGATCTCGAAAATGAATAAGCTTGAAACACTAGGCAAGATCTCGACACTCGAAAGCAAGATCAAGGAATTAACGAAAGAGCGCGATGCACTCCGAGTTGATGCTGTATCTAACGGGTGGGCAGTCTGGACCGTGTCTATTCGTCAAGGCGCACCATCGCTGAAATGGTGGAAAGAGAACCGGCCTACAGTTTGGCAGAAATACGCCACGTCTGTCACTGTCAAGAAATTCGCAGCGACCTAATAATATAGAGCGGCCGGATCCACCGGCCGCTCTTTTAACCATTTATAAGGATAAGACAGATGAGAATTAAATTAGAGTACATTGAAGTAATGATGTTGATTGAGGGGCTTAGCGCCATGCATATCCCCACTAAGACCCACGACGATGTTAAGCGCAAGTTGACACGTCGATTGATCCGGATGCAACAAGATTACACCGGCGGATATGCTGACAACAAGGTCAACGCTAAGATCTCAAAAGCGATTGACGCCTTGCCGCCTTGTCCCTCTTCAATAACCGTCAAGTAAAAAATAGAGCCGGCCGGATCCACCGGCCGGTTCCAGGTCAACAACTAAACAACAAATAGGAAACATTGTTATGCCTAATCCATTTGGAAAGACACGCGACCAAGCCAAGCCCTACGCGATCTATAAGCAAGGCGCCTTTGAGTATCGCGTATTAAAGACTTACAAGCAGCCAAGCACCGAAGCGAAAGACGTGTACGCGCGTTGGTTTCTCGCGACCAAAGGACCGCATTCAATGGGCTTTGAACTGGGAGACGGTTATGCAAAAGACATCCGAGACAATTCGGAATTGATCTTAGCAGACACCGATTGGCTCGATCACTATACTTGATCTACCAGAAATTTTAACTCCAGCGGCCGGCCCCCAGGGGCCGGCCGTTGTTGTTTTGACACATCAACTAAGGGCCGGCGCCACGGATGAAACGAGGCCAAGGCCAGGGCCGGCGCCGGCAGATCCGCAGGGCCGCAGGGCTAGACATATCAAACAACAACGGCGCCGGCGGGGCCGCAGGGCCGCAGGGCGCCGGCAGATCCGCAGGGCCGCAGGGCCGCAGGGCCGCAGGGATAGACATATCAAACAACAACGGCGCCGGCGGGGCCGCAGGGCCGCAGGGCGCCGGCAGATCCGCAGGGCCGCAGGGCCGCAGGGATAATAGAAAAATATCTTGTTGTTGGTTACTTGTAGATATGCTATTGTTTACTTGTTCAAACATGGAAGGAATACTTTATGAAATCCGCAATCATCTACAACGGGCCAAGCCTATTGGATGGCAAGCCTATCGTTGTTGTCGCGACATATTCAAACCGGAATAAGAAGACCGGCGCAGTCGTTCAAACCTATATATTGTGTCGGGATATCAACCCACTTGAAGCAAGTAAAACCGGTGCAGACTTTACTATATGCGGCAATTGTATCATGCGGGGGGAACCAACAACGGATCCGGTGCGTAAACAAGCCAAGAAACGCAAATGTTATGTTAACCTTGGGCAAGGTGTCTTGATTGTTTGGAAAGCTTTCCAACGTGGCGTATATGCAGACGGTCCGGCAAACGAAATGGGACGCGGCCGGTTTGTACGTGTCGGAACCTACGGCGACCCCGCGGCCGTGCCGGCCGGTGTTTGGGAGGATCTGTTGAGTGAATGCGACACATGGACCGCATATAGCCACCAAAGTGGATGGCGCCCCGATGTGGCAATGCAAAGCGCGGACACGCATGAACAAGCCAAGGACCATTGGGCCGCAGGGCGGAGAACTTTTCGCGTTCTGATCGATCTGGGGGACTTAGACCGGAAAAATGAAACCCTTTGCCCCGCGTCAAAAGAGGCCGGCCGGCGTGTTCAGTGTACCGCTTGCAAGCTTTGCAAAGGATCCACTAAAGCAAAATCAATTGCCATTGTTGAGCATTGAAGATAAGTTAATCAAGCGGCCGGATGCACCGGCCGCTTTTAATCATTCGAAAGGAATTGTTATGGATTATGAAGCCGCCCAAAATCTTGCGGACCAAATTGAGCAAGAGGTAAAATCAAACCCCGACTTCTGGACGCAAGAAACGTATTGGAACAAGTGTCGGACCATAGTTGAAATGAGACATCCTAAAATGGATGTTATGAAGCAAGCCAGACTTGTAGGA
>TARA_R110001592_G_scaffold281911_1_pt1 | contig 24435 bp, 15 predicted proteins | sample TARA_R110001592 | Tara Oceans TARA_R110001592 (sample SAMEA4398387) | marine metagenome | biome: Polar Biome; feature: [SRF] surface water layer (ENVO:00010504); material: water (ENVO:00002006), including particulate matter (ENVO:01000060) such as... | depth 5 m | reverse complement strand
GGTGATTGATGAAAATAAAGTAAAAAAAAGCTTCGAACTTTACAAAGTATTAGGCATAGAAAAAAGGCCTATTGATTTTGAAAAATTTATTTATGATGCCAAAAATCCTAGCCTGTTTTTAACTGAATCAGAAAAAACTTACTTAAGTGAGAAAAAAAAGATAACAATTTGTATCGACCCAAACTGGGTACCCTATGATGCTTTTGATGGGGATGGACAGCATATTGGATTAAATGCAGAGTCGCTTGATATTTTTAGAAAACAATTACCTATTCCTATAGAAACAATTACAACAGACACTTGGATCCAGTCAATCGACTTTGTGAAACAAAGAAAATGTGATCTTTTATCTCTAGCAGGAAAAACAACTGAAAGAGAAAAATATTTCAGTTCCACTTTCCCCAGTTTAATTTTCCCTCGTGTATTGGTAACAAAATCCGACCTCCCTTTTGTAAACGATTTAACAAATCTTAGCGATAAAAAAATAGGTATGGTCAAAGGTTATGCACAGCAGGAATTCATTAAAGAAACCTATCCTAATATAATAATAGTGAACGTTGATACAGTAAAAAGTGGCCTTGATAAAGTAGCAGAAGATGAGCTTTATGGATTTATCGATGGGCTTGATGCTGTCGGTTATTTCTTACAGGGGGAATTCGTAGGTCAACTAAAGGTCAGTGGCAAGTTTGATCAAAAAAGTAAATTAAGCATGGCAGTAAGAAGTGATGAACCATTACTTTTAAAAATTTTTGACAAACTAGTAAAGAATTTATCTCAAGAACAAGTCAATAACATCATCGAAAAACAAACGTCGATTAAATATGTGGAAAAATTTAACTACCGTTTTTTGTGGTGGTTATTATTCATTGTGGCACTTATTAGTGCTGCTTTTTTATACAGGCAAAGTATTTTAAAGAGATTGAATAAAAAGTTAAATGCCCAAATGGCAGAAAAAACCAAGGCATTATTATATTTGAACGCAAGCCTTGAAATGAAAATAAAAGAGCGTACTGAAAAAATTGAACATTCGAAGGCACTTTTACAAAGCGTTGCTTATAAAGATAACTTAACAGGGATTTATAACCGACATTACCTTTTAGAGAAATCAGTTTCAATTTTTCAAAATGCGAATAACCTTAACCAACCTTTATCTATATTACTAATAGACATAGACCATTTTAAGAAAGTGAATGATGATTATGGTCACCTCACTGGTGATGAAATACTAAAATATTTTGTAAACAATATACAAAAAACATTAAGAACAGACGATCTCTTTGCTCGTTACGGAGGGGAAGAATTTGTTTTATTACTACCCAAAGCGAATATTGATGAAAGTTTAATTGTTGCAGAAAAGCTACGACGCTATATAGAACAACACCCATACCATTCGGAAAAATTGGATAACACTATCAATATTACTATCAGTATTGGAGTTAGCCAGTACCAAGAAGGAAACTCTTTAGAGAAGTTAATTGATAGGGCTGACTTAGCATTATACCAAGCAAAAGAAAGAGGCAGAAACCAAGTGATAATATTCAAAAATGAATAACCGCAATACAAAATACTCAATATACCTCTGTGACTTCAAGGCGCTTGGTCAGATAAGAGCTCAATGATCACAGCAATTTGGTTATTTTTAAATAGACTAAACAACTTCAGCTGTAGATAAGCTAAGCGATTCAATAACGCCATTATTGTTATTTTCAGCGTTAAATTATCAATTAATAACCCATTATTACTAGGGTAACTGTCTTAAACTACACAAAACTAACCGTATTGTATAATACCACTTCAGCTAAATAGCTGATTAACTATGTTGCTTAAATGCCTCCCCCTTCTGCGTTCGTAATATTGTAAAAGGAGCCACCTTTAACACAATTTAAACCTTAGATTGACTCCTTTCCTACCCAATATTTTCTCTTATACTCATGAAATTTATAAGAGCTAAAGAGTAGTTGTGAATATTAAATGAAATGAAAATTTCATTATCTCAAACTGTGCTTAAGTAATTTTTTAACGTGTGATCAATGATTTATATTCCTTTATATTTATAGGTTATATTTATTTACATATAAAATTTATGTACTATTTTTATCTAGTGTGAGGTCCACCTTCCTAATATCAGGCCACTAATATTGACTCCAAGTACCATATAAATAGTAAATTTATCTGGGTAACTTAGCTTAAATAATAAGGATAAAGAAAATGACATACCTTGACGATGACTTTTGTTTACCCCTTCTACAAACAGTGGTTTATATACGCGATCCTCATGACCTACCTCTGTTTCAATGCAAAAAATTACCTATTAGAACTAAAAAGTCATGAAATTAGACAATTCAAAACTACCCCATTATCTAGTGTTGAATAAATCAGATCTACTGTTTGAAATGGTTTTTAAGCATCAATTTCAATACATGGCAATACTTTCCCCTGAAGGGCGAGTATTAGAAGTTAATGACTTTTTTTTAAAGTTTCAAGGTTTTCCAAAAGTGGATTATATTGGGGAATTGTTTTGGAAATCAGCTATATGGTGTGACTTTCCCGAGTGGGAGAATGTTTGGAAAAAGCGACTAATCGAAGCCTCCAGTCAACAGGAACCGGTAATAACTGAAGATATTTTTCAACTAGAAGATGGTTCAATTCATTATGCTGATGTTTCTACAACTGCTATTCACACACCTAATAATGGCGAAATCTCTAGTTATATTATTCAGATCACAGACACTACAAAACGTCACCTGATAGAGGAGCAAATACAACAGAATGAAACCAGGTTAGAATTTGTTCTGCAACAAAGCCATATAGGGCATTGGGAACTTAATCTTATTGACCACACTTCTTTTCGTTCTTTAACACATGATCAAATATTTGGTTACGATTCATTGTTACCGCAATGGACCTACGAAATGTTTCTTGAGCATGTCATTCCCGAAGAAAGAGCGGCTGTAGATTTTAAACTGGAGCAAGCCATAACAAATAAAGTTGATTGGAATATTGAATGTCAAATTATTCGAAAGGACGGTGAAACTCGTTGGATTTTAGCTTCAGGTGGACATGCACTTGATATTACTGGAGAAGCTAAGTTAATGGTTGGGATTGTATTGGACATTACAGATCTAAAACAAGCGGAGATAAATAAACTACATCATAGCGCCGAGCTAGAGAGCTTGTTTAATGCGTTACCCGATATCTATTTTCGTATGATGCCTGATGGGACAATTTTAGATTTTCGATCACACAATAAAGACCAACTATATAAAAAACCCAAAGATTTTATTGGTAAGCGTATGCAGGAAGTTTTACCACAAAATATAGGGGCGTTATTCCAATCAAAAATTAATGAGCTAGCACAAACAAACCAAGATCTTACTTTTAAATATCAGCTGATGGTCAATAATCAAGTGACTCACTTTGATGCTCGCCTCAATAGAATCTCTCTTACAGGTCAGCTTATTTGTGTTATTCGAGATGTTAGCGAGGAATTTGAGTCAAGAGAATATTTAGCCGTCAGTGAGCAACTATTTCGTACTATTTTTGAACAAGCATCGGTTGGGGTTGCACTTGTCAGTTCTGACATAAAAAAGGTTATTCGTATTAATCAGCGGTTTTGCGATATGCTCGGCTATAATATGGAAGAAATGACCAATGCGAAAATTTTTGAAAAAATCACTCATCCTGATGATTTAAAAAGCAATTTAAATTACCGAGAAAAAATACTAACAGGTCAACAACACCAAGCAACGATGGAGAAACGCTACATTCATAAAGATGGGCATATTATATGGGTTGAACTGAGTATTTCACTGACTAATAAAGTTAGCGAGCAGCCTCAGACCTTAATTGTTGTTGCGCAAGATATTAGTCAACGTAAAAAAGATCAAGAAAAACTCCAACTATCCGCTAGAGTATTTAGTGATACCCATGAGGGCATCATCATTATAGACGCACAACAACTGATTGTTGATGTTAACCCTGCTTTCTTTCAAATAACAGGTTATAAACGAGAGGAGGTGATTGGCAAATCTCCAAGCTTCTTAAGTTCTGGCAAACAAAGCCCTCAATTTTATACACAGATGTGGAAATCAATCACGGAGCATGGATACTGGCAAGGCGAAATATGGAACAAAACAAAACAAGGAGAACTCTACGCTGAGTTACTTAATATTTCATCATTAACGAATGCCCATGATCAAGTGACTCACTACATCGCAGTTTTTTCTGATATCACCAGTATCAAACAACAACAAGATGAACTCAATTTAATGGCTTACTATGATGTGCTCACTAAACTGCCTAATAGAGCTTTATTTATTGATCGTTTTCATCAATCCATTGCCCATAGCATACGTACAGGGCATCAACTTGCAGTCTGCTTCTTTGATTTAGATGACTTCAAACCTGTGAATGATAATTATGGCCATGAAGCTGGGGACCATTTATTAATTGAAGTGGCAGAGCGTATTACTGGCTGTATTAGAGAAGAGGATACTGTGTCGCGTCAAGGGGGTGATGAATTTGCCATATTACTTAACGATATTGATTCCGCTTCACAATATGAAGGGACCATCAAGCGCATTCATCAAGCATTGGCACGACCTTATTGCATTGATAATGTTCAGCATCATATTACCGCGTCTAGTGGTGTTACCTTATACCCATCAGATAATGGAGATATCGATACTTTATTACGCCACGCTGACCAAGCAATGTATCAATCTAAGTTAGCAGGTAAAGACCGCTCCCAATTATATAATCCTGATTCAGACCAACGTATTATTCAACATAACCTTCAACTTGATGAAATTGAGCTCGCTTTAGCTAATCATGAATTCAAATTGTACTATCAGCCTAAAGTTAATATGGTTACTGGTGAGGTGATAGGAGTTGAAGCCTTAATACGTTGGTTTCATCCTGAAAAAGGATTTAACCCTCCACTAGAATTTTTACCCTATATCGACGGAACGCCTTTAGAGAGCAGAGTTGGTGAATGGCTTATAAATGAAGCGATACAGCAACTCGATGATTGGCAACAACAAGGTATAAAACTTGAAATTAGCATTAATATTTCATCAAACCACCTGCTGTCCCCTTCTTTTTTGGTTGTGTTAGAAAAGTGTTTAGCTGAGCACCCTGCTATCAATGCGCAGTATTTACAATTAGAAATATTAGAAAGCTCCACGTTAGGTGATCTCAATACCATTACTCAGATTATCAAAACATGCCAAAATCGCTTAGGGGTTAGTTTTGCTTTGGATGATTTTGGCACTGGCTACTCATCCTTGACCCATTTAAGAAGCTTGCCAGTGGATATGATTAAGATCGATCAAAGTTTTGTCATAGACATGCTCGATGACCCAAGTGACTATTCAATCATTGATGGTGTCATTTCCTTATCAAAATCATTTAACCTTAATGTGATTGCAGAAGGCGTTGAAACGACTAATCATGGCCTCCTGTTAATACTAATGGGATGTGAGCAAGCTCAAGGTTATGCAATAGCTAAACCGATGCCCGCTTCAGTTCTAGGTCAGTGGTTAAGTGACTATATCCCTAATCAACACTGGCTTGTTTGTGGTAAAAAATATCGCAATAATGAAGAGAAAAGCCTGGAAATATTCAGACTTATTACTACACAATGGAAAGAGAAACTTAAAAGAAATGTTTTATCAGCACCAGATAACATTAAACTTTGGCCTATTCTTGATAATCAACGCTGTCATTGCCGAAACTGGATCCACCTAAAAAAACAACAGCAATTATTTACAGAAGTTGACATGCAACGACTTGAACAAGCTCATCATAAAATTCATGACATTGCTTATGTTATTCAAGGTAAATATCAAGCTGGTAAGTTAGTAGCTGCACGCGCTGATTTAACTGAACTCGAATTAGCATTTGATGAATTGATTAATGCGACCGCATTATAATTAATGAAGAGCTAATACTTAACAACCCCCTACTAAAGTAGGTGGTTTAGTTTTATAGACTAAAGCCCGGATACGGGTCAAAGACCCGTTTAATTAACCTTCCATTCTAAAATTATCGTCTGTTTTTTAACCTTTTAGATGACTAATAAAGATTTTTTATAAGTAATCAGAGTTTTATTTTGCCAAGCTAGTTTTAATTGCAAGGCAGATTCAACCTTTAAAGGGGACTCTCTTTGCTATGCCATATAAAGACACTCGATTGTTTATTAAGAATCTTCAACTTTTTATTAACATTACTTACTCTTCCTGCCAACCCATAACAAATATGCAGTGGTAATAAATGCTCTTCCCGTGGATGACAGTAACGAGCATAAGGCGCTTTAGCCCAATTTATCATTCTTTCATTTCGCTCATTTTCTGACAGATTTTTATCGCTCAAGGTAGTCTGTAACCAATCTTCAAACTGTTGATTTTTAAATTGACGATCTTCAGTATTTGGTGCAAAAAACTCTCTCATATTATGAAATGTGAACCCGGAGCCAATCACTAATAAATTGTCATAATCAAGCGCCTGTAATGCCTTCCCTATTGCCAAATGTTGTGCAGGATCAAGGTTGTTCACTAATGAAAGTTGAATAACAGGAATATGCGCTGCTGGGTACATTAGCGTTAATGGTACATATAAACCATGATCGTAACCTCTCTGATAATCCAACTTAACTGCGATGCCTGCTTGCTTTAAAGCCTGTTGCACTTTTGCAGCTAATACTGGTTCACCCGGACTCGGATATTGCAATTCATAAGCCGCCGCAGGAAAGCCTGAGTAGTCGTAAATCATCTTAGGGTTAGCGCTCCCGGTAATACTTGCTTGTGCGGCTTCCCAATGAGCACTAATTAATAAAATGGCACTTGGTTTTGCAATCTTATTCGGTAGCGATTTTAGATAAGTGACCATTTCTTGATGGGCAGGATCATCGAACAGTGGCATAGGACCACCACCATGTGAAATAAAAGCAATATTTAGGTTTTTCATGTTTATCCAAACAAGGTTTAATACCTTGGTTTATAAAATGACGAAAAGTCTATAGAGCAAAGTAAACGACAAATTATCTTAATAATCACTTAATGTTATTTTTCATTTTTATGTTCTTCGAACGCTATATTTCTATCGTTATATTTAGATACCCATTATTCGATAAGCATGCCGTGGAATTAACCACGACATTTAATATATGAATTAATCTTACTGACTCATATGCTTAGCCCTTAAACTAATTGACAGTTAAGTTATTTATCCGTTAATTTTTTCGCTATAACGTTATCAAGACTAAAACATCCACCACCTTGAACAGCTAACGCAACCAGTGCAACAAGCAGTGTCAACGCATACTCATATCCGTTATTAGACATAAATAAACCATTACCGATGTGAACAGAGAAAATAGCCACCAGCATAGTGAAAGCGGCAACCAATGCGGCAGGACGAGTAAACAAGCCTAATACGAGTGCTAACCCACCAAAGAATTCTGCACTGCCCGCAAGTAATGCCATTAGGTAACCCGGTGTCATTCCTATGCTTGCCATCCACTGTCCTGTGCCCTCTAGCCCGTAACCACCAAACCACGCAAACAGCTTTTGTGCGCCGTGAGCCGCTAAAATAAGGCCAATTGGCGCACGTAGTATTAACGCAGCAACGCCCGCTTGAGATGACAGTACTTTGTTTAACAATGAAGATTTCATGGGTTATTCCTTTATAAATTAATAATTAATAGTGTTGCCCCGTGTTGTGGGATGCAGGTACTTTACTATCAACAAAGTAAAAGAGTAATATGTATAATAAGGAATGATTGACAACAGAATGTTGATAATAGAATTTCCTTCTAGGTCATCATTAACAATGGATAAATTAAATGGATAGAATTGATGCAATGCGGGCTTTTGTATCCGTTGTGATAGAAGGCAGCTTTAGCAACGCGGCAACATCACTGCAATTATCACCACAGTTAGTCAGTAAGTATGTGTCTAAGCTTGAAGAGCGATTGGATGTGCGTTTATTACACCGTACAACACGTAAAGTCAGCTTAACCGAAGCAGGTACGCATTACTTCCAGCATGCGCAACAAATATTGTTAAGCATCGATGAAATGGACTCCCAACTAGGTGGCTTGCAGCAAACCCCTAAAGGGACAATACGTATCAATGCACCCGTCTCTTTTTCTTTAAAACACATGGCTAAATTAATTGCCGATTTTCAAATTCGATATCCGTTAGTTAATGTCGATTTACAACTGAACGATCACAAGGTAGACATAGTTGAAGAAGGCGTAGATATCGCTTTACGTATTGGCCGCCTTAAAAGCTCTTCATTGATTGCAAAATATATTGCCTCAATTCGTATTATTTTATGTGCCTCTCCTGAATATCTGAAAAAAAATGGCACTCCCAGCCAACCTGAAGATCTTAAACACCATCGCTACCTACATTACAGTTATATGGATATCGATGGAAAAGAAGGAGTTTATCAGTGGCTAACATCCAAAAACATGAATAATCTTGGTGAACTTCATAGTAATAATGGCGACGTATTAACTGAAATAGCCATAGCAAACGCAGGGTTAATATTACAACCCTCCTTTATTGTTTATGAGGCGATTAAAAAAGGTCAATTAATACAAGTACTACCTGATTTTGAACCTGATCAAGTGGGCTTATATGTGGTGTACGCAAATAAAAAACTATTGCCTAACAAAGTCAGGTGTTTTATTGACTTCATCGAAAATTATTACGGTACTCCACCCTATTGGGATGAATCACTAACAACTAAAGAAAATTAATAAATGCTAAAAAAATTCAACAATAACAAAATGTCATCTGCGATTCACCTTTGTAACAAATAATGTCATACATTAACTTAAAAATTTAAGCCGTTAGCCATCCATTTAAATAGCATGTCTGAACAGCGTTTAAAATTAAAATAGTGTCATTTCCCTTGCCCTACGGGGCGCTGGGTAAATCAATTAGCGCGAGCTGTGAATCGTAATGAATGTTGACTCCATTGATAAAATTCACAACTCGAAGACGGTTTATTTAAACAGGCAAGGGGATCGCTTATTAAACACGTTTGCATTAACACTTACGCATAACTGATATCTACCTGATAACATCTATCCAATGAAATCAACAATTCCAAACCTCTGTGATAACAAAAATGAACGCTTTAGTTAAAAAAATTAAAACGCGCAGTATTAGTATTTTGTGCAATGGTGCTGGATGTCTTCAGGAAATTTCTATACATTATCAACTTTATGTACGTTAAAAACTAAGGAAAGGTATATGAATACAGATGGAATGTTAGATTCAGCGACAGAGATAGCGCTCGTATATGGGCCAAAACTAATTGCAGCAATTGTGGTTTGGGTTATTGGTTCATGGGTTATTAAATTATTACTTAATGGCTTAAATAGAGTTATGATCAAAAGCAATGTTGATGCCTCATTAAGACCATTTTTAAATAGTCTAACGGGAATGATACTGAAAGTGATGTTAGCTATTTCAGTACTTGGCATGTTAGGTATTGAGATGACCTCATTCGTTGCTATTTTAGCAGCAGCAGGTTTAGCGGTAGGTCTGGCGTTATCAGGCACATTGCAAAATTTTGCTGGTGGTGTGATGATTTTGTTATTCAAACCGTTTAAAGTGGGCGATTTCATTGATGCGCAAGGTCACTCGGGATCAGTTAAAGAAATTCAAATTTTTAACACTATTTTAAAAACAGGTGATAATAAAACTATCATTCTGCCTAATGGTGGTTTATCTACGGGTTCAATGATTAATTTTTCAACTGAAGCAAAACGCCGTGTAGATTGGACGATTGGAATCGCATATGGTGATGATATTGATAAAGCACGTGCTGTGATCAAAAAACTTTGTGATGCAGATGCGCGTATCTTAAAAGATCCTGAAGTAGCGATTGTTGTTTCTGCATTAGCAGATAGCTCGGTTAACTTTACCGTTCGAGCATGGGTACAAGCTCCAGATTACTGGGGAGTATTCTATGCAATGAATGAAAATGTATATAAAACATTTGCAACTGAAGGGCTTAGCATTCCTTTCCCACAAATGGATGTGCATTTACACAAGTAAATACACTGCTTACCTGAGCCCTTCCAGGCTTAGGTAAGCTTGTTTTATTATTTACTGTAAAAAATAAAAATATTTACAATTCAAAATTTAAAGCAGATCAAGCGCTAAATTTAATGAACCACTTCTATCGATTAATATTTAAAATAACATAACCAAGTTATTTTAAATATGTTGACTGATAATAACCTTTTTTATATGCCAAGCTACCCCATAGTGCATTAGCTTTTGCTTTATCAACCATCTGTGGTGATATTTCTTTAGTGTTTAATTGAGTGGTTTTATCATCATAATGATAGCCTGTTGGTGGTTTTTCAGGTTGCAATATAACCACATCATTTTGATTATCCATCCATGCATAATTTTTATAAAATTGCATCATTGCCCTTAATTTTGACTCCTCAATTTGCTGCGTCATATCATGGCCAATCATCGGGCTGTAATTATTAATACCAATAAGAGAAAGTAGAGTCGGCGGTAAATCAATTTGGCTGGTTAAACGATCATCTTGTTTGTGCTTAACTCCACAACCAAAAATAACCGCGGGTATCCTAAAGTGATCAATTGGCACTAGCTGGTTACCATAAGCACGTGAGTCATGATCAGCCACAACAACAAAAATAGTGTTATCCCAATAGTCTGATGCTTTGGCTTTTTTTATAAATTCTCCTAATGCATAGTCTGAATATTTAGCTGCATTTTCACGAGTCTGTTTAGGTGAGTTATAAAGTGTTATTGAATCGTCTGGATAATCAAACGGTGAATGGTTAGATGAGGTAAATACCAAGCTAAAAAACGGGGTTGCAGATTTATTCAGCTGTGTAAATTGTTGGTCTGCTTTGTTGTATAAATCACCGTCAGAAGCTCCCCATGATCCCACAAATTTAGGGTTTTCAAAGGTAGGGAAATCTTGCATATCAGTAAAACCATTACCTAAAAAGAAGCTTTTCATATTATCAAAATGGCTTTCACCACCATAAATAAACTGCGTATGGTAACCTTTAGTTTTTAACAAATCGGCAATGGTAAAAAAGTCAGTTTGGCTTTTCCCTAATTTAACGACAGAGCGAGCTGGCGTTGGAGAAAATCCTGTTGTTACGGCTTCAATGCCACGCACAGATCGTGTGCCCGTTGCATACATTCGAGTGAAGTTCCAACTTTCCTCCATCAGGGCATCAAGGTTAGGAGTAAGTGGCAGACCACCTAACCCACCAACATAACGAGCCCCTAAACTTTCTTGTAATAAGATAACTAAGTTCTTAGGTTTGCCTTGATAGGAAGGAAGGCGATTCATTAATGTTGGCATGGTTTCATAGTTATATTGATTAGCGCTAGATTGACCAACGGCAGTTGCCATAGACTCTCTTACTAACTGAATAATTTTATCTTCATCCATTTTTCCATAGTACTTAAAAGCATCATCTTCAGAACTCATTTGTTTAATAGAAAAGAAAAGTGAATAGGATGAATTTAAAACTAAATCGTTCATTAACGGATCGCTAGAAAAAGCGACCATTGCAGGATTTAAACCTCGATGGCCTAACGATGATCGAGCACCAATAAATAAAACCGAAACAGCTAATAATGCAATAACAGGACGCCAGTACCATTTCGGAAATGTTAACCCTGATACGGCATAACGGCTAAATTTCCAACCTCCATAAATCGTTACAATAGAAATAATGCCCCCCAATAATAACTCAAGCTTATAACCACTCCATAACATACCAAACACTTCTTTAGGGTATATAAGGTATTCTACAAACAGCCTATTCGGACGCACATCATACTCAATAATAAATGAAGGTGTGACAACCTCCATATAAACCACTACCCATAAACCAAGCACAATCCAAATTCGTAATAACAGTGCACACCCCCTCCCTAGGCTATTGTTATTTAAAAAAAGACAAGTGAATAATGCAGGCAGCGCTAATAAATACCCCAAACTAGCAATATCGATACGCAGCCCGCTTAAAAAAACAGTTCCCCACCCAGCAACATCATTAATACGCTCACTCTGCCATAACGATAAGCTCAATCTGGAAAGCATGAAAATAAATAAGCAGAGGAAAAACGTAGCAACTATTGGGAATAAAACGCCTAAACGTTTTTTTAGTGCACAAGACATATTGGATCCTAATATTATTGACCCCTTCATTTAACTAAATAATAAAAGTGCTTAAATAATGCAAATGTATTAATTTTGTGATCTTGTATTGCACAGCGCCAATAATTGAACTCAAGGCATAAATTGCAATGGTTTGTTATTGCATTGATAAAATTCATAACCCGGAGATGTTTCATTGTAAACTAGCAATAGTGATCCTTCATTTAATACGCTGCCTATCAGCCTATTTAACTAAACAAAATGGTATGAATGAAATTAGAAAATAAAATAGCACCTGCCGCTTAAGAAACACTGAAGGAAGTCTTAAGATACACTGAAGATGTATTGAAAACTGTTTGTGTTATTAATTTACCATTACACTTCGCCACTGGTATTTTTTACATTATTATTTTAATCTATTCCAAATTTACATCAGTCCTATATTACGATTTCGGAAATAGTATTAAGAACAATGAGGATTACATAAGATGTTGCTTGAAGGCATTGAAACATTATTGGCACTTAGCCATGAAAAAACCATGAGCCGAGTAGGTAGCCAACTTTATATTAGCCAATCTGCGGTTAGTAAACGTATAAAACTGCTAGAAAAAAAGTTGGGTAAAAAATTGATTGTGCCTAATGGACGTCATGTGCGGTTAACCCCAGCGGCACAAGAGCTGATTACTAGTATTGCCCCAACATTTCAAGAGTTACAGGGGCGTATTTATGAGCAACATGCCTTACAAGATGAAACCATTATTTCACTTAATTGTTCTGAAACCTTAGTCGCGGGATACCTTTCAACTATGATAGGGGAGTATTTTAAGTATGACTCTGCCATTCGAATAAGCACTCACCATACCCCGAGAATTGTCGAGCGGGTGCAGTCTGGTAAAGCTACCATTGGTTTTTGTGCCGGACACTTACCTGCGCACCATGGGCTTAAAGTCATTTCCCTCTGGAAGGAACCTTTTATTCTAGTCAGTCAACAGACACTAACAGCATTACCCAAACAAATATTAACCAATGATCTGTCTAATCCTGCAAACCGTTATCAATTAGATGTTTTATCACAGTTAGACATTGAGCCATTGATGGAAATGGATTCTTACACGGCTTCAGCACAACTTGCTCTTAGTGGCATTGCGGCGGCTTTAGTACCACTTTCAATTGTTAAAACGTTAAAAATAGAGGAAAAATATTGCTTTAATTTTGAACAGCTAAAACCATTATTTCGTCCCGTACACTTATGCTTACGCCCAAATACATATCACAATGAAAGAGTTAAAAAATTGCTTGAAGCCATTGCGCATGCTGTTCCCACAAAAGCTTAACGGCCATCGTCATTGACATAATGATCACCAATGGTCGAATGATTTTTTGACCATTGCCTAATACCACTTTTGCCCCTAAACGCGCGCCAAAAAAGCCGCCTATTGCCATCAGTAATCCCAACTCCCATATTGGTAATCCTGCAATAATAAAAAACAGCAACGCTGCTATATTTGAGGTGAAATTTAACACTTTGGTGCGAGCTGTTGCTGCGATCAATCCGTAACGTCCTAGTGCAACAAAACAGACCGTAAAAATAGATCCCGTGCCTGGACCTAAAAAACCATCATAAAACCCGACACTCCCACCAATCACAAAAGCAAAGGCAGTTTCTGACAGTTTCGGTTTATCATCTGGATGTGGCGTGATTGAAGAAGAGAAAAGAAAGTAGCTTGAAATCGCAATCAGAATAATTGGAATAATACTTAGTAATAAATCAGCTTTTACATGCTGTACGATTTCAGCCCCGATTGCGGCACCGACAAAGGTACACAAAATAGGTAAACGCATCGGTTTTAACTGCACAATGCCAGTACGTACAAAATATAAGCTTGCGGAGAAACTTCCAAAAGAACTTTGTAGTTTATTAGTTGCTAATGCCTGTGCAGGTGGAATACCTGCCGCTAAGAGAGCAGGAAGAGTTAATAAACCTCCACCACCCGCCATCGCATCAATAAACCCAGCTACTGTTGCGACAGCTGCCAGTAATGCCATGATCTCAAACGAGATTTCCATTTTCTTTCCTTAGTAATAATCAATAATGCGACTATAGCACTGAGGAGAAAATAGAATGAGCAAAATCAAGGAAACTAATGTATTCCTAAATTTCATCGACTGAAATTTTAAATGACTTTGTTATGCCTAGTGTATTAATTTTGTGATCTTGTTTTATACAAGAGGTAAATGAATTAGCTTAAGCCATGAATTACAATGAATAGTTATTCCATCAATAAAATTCACAACACAAGGTGCCTTATTTAAACAAGCAAGAGTGCTCACTTATTAAATATATTTGCTATTAGTGAGTGTTCATTGCTAAAACACCCGACACGGTATAATTTCCTTTTCCCCCTGTAATGTAGTAGTGGAGGGTAGTGGTCAAGTAAACTCATAAATCAAAACATAGCTGTAATATAAGCAAATAACATTGACTGATAAAAAATTTTAAATGGATACCTTGCATTGATATCATTAAAGTTCGAAAAGGCGAGAGACCCTCAACACTTAATTGCAATATAACGGGTCATTATAGTCTGTTATTTTCATTCTTTATTTTAAATAATCACCAGTAAAACCTTTACTTATCGTGCCTCTAAGCTAATGGCATCATTAGCAAAAAAATGAATCAAATAAACAGTCAGCGTCACTTATTAATTTAAAAAATAAAACTCTATTTAACTCTATTTTTATTAAAGTATTGGTTGATTAATAAAGCTGCCAACATAATACCTGCACCAATACTCAACCTCACTAAATCAGCTTCTTTATTCCAAATAAGAAGATTAACCAAAATGCCTGCAGGTATCAGTAAATTATTCATCACCGCAAGTGTGCCCACATTAACTAAGGTTGCCCCCTTGTTCCACCCAAAATAACCTAAACCAGAAGCAATTAGACCTAAGTAGATAAGTACACTCCATTGTGTTGCTGTGGTCGGTAATTTATCAGCATTACCAAATAAAATATAACAAACGGTTGCCACACAAAGTGCACCAATAAAAAACCAACCAAATACAGTTTTATGATCAAGTCTGCTACCCGACATTAAGCGGCTATAAGCCACCTGCCCTACCGCAAAGCAAATATTAGCACCTTGCACCAATAATAAACCAAACCAGAAATTTGCATTAATGTTCTCATAACGGATAGCAACCGCGCCGCATACGGCAATAACAGCAACAACAAAAAATTGAGGGTTAAAATGCTTTTCAAGAGCATCGTTAAATAAGGTCACATAAATCGGCGTCATTACAGTAAACAGTAATACTTCCGGAACGGACAAATACAAAAATGAGTGATAGTAAAAAATATACATCAGCCCTAACTGTACAGCACCAATTAGCATTATTTTAAGCGCGATAGCCCGCGGTATTTGTTTGATTTTAAGGAAAGGTAAAAATAATAAAGTAGCCAAAGCTATACGAATAAACACACTAAACCAAGCGTCTACTTGACCCGCTAAATAAACACCAATCAGACTAAATGAAAATGCCCAAAGTAATGTAACCGACAATAAATAACCCATACAAAATCCATTTTTAATCATTAAGGGCGCACAGTTTACCGCATATACTGAAAACAGCTAGTGTATTGGAATAGTTGATTAAGATGGTGTGTAAAATAAATCTGTAGAGGCAGTATAAATTTACTTTGGTGGAGTAAGTTGAATTTTTATTTTAATTTAAAACAAGAGCTATTACATTTAATTCAGAGTGGCTAATAACAATTAGAAAACTGAACAATGCCACGCAAAAGTGTATTCACAATGAGAGTTTATAAAAAAGAACGTAACAACGTTACTTTAAAAGGAATTATACAGCCTCAACTCCTCATTAACTGGCGCGTAGGTTGGTATTGTTTTTGCATTTTTTTGAAAAAAAATGACAACCATTATGCATCCGATTGTTAGCATGTTTAGCTAAAAATCAAAAGCAAACAAGCAAGCTGAAGCATGCGCCCTCTCATGAGGTTGTTAGCATTAACCCCAACATACCAAGCACAAATCCAAATACGGCCCCCATTGGTGGAGCCCAATGATTTTTTAGTTTTACCTGAGGAGCTAAATCTTGAAATATTGAATAGAGAATGCCACCAGAAGCAAAAAGCATGACAGCAGCAATCACTTGTGGAGAATCAGATAACCATAAATAACCAGAAACTGCGGCGATGGGACCTAAAATGGCCATTAAACAGAACATAATTATAATTTTTTGAGGCTTATAAGCAGAAGATGCATTTAATTCACGATAGGCATTAAATCCTTCTGGCGTATTTTGCAATGCAATCAAAGCGGCAAGTAAAAATGCATTACTACTTCCCGTTGCAAATGCAGCTCCTAGTGCAATTGATTCTGGAATAAAATCAGCGAGCATTGCAGCAAGTTGACTGGCGGGGGTCTCTATTTTTTTAAGAAAAATATCAAGCGCCATAAAACTAAGCCCACCCACTATAAGCCAAATACAAGCAGGTAATGGATTAAGATTTGCTATCCCCTCAGGCACCAAAACCAAAGCAACTGCTGACAATAGAGCACCACCCCCAAAAGCCATTACACTGTGCCTGAATTCTTGCTCAAGCCACTCACTCCCGATTTTTTCAAAACGGGCAATCACGGCACCTAATGGCATAGCCAAACCAGCGAGCAGCGTTGATATTATGACAGTTAATAGCAGAGACATGATTTGCTCCTTTGTGCAGAATAATAATTTATTTGATGGAAAAAACTGTATTTTCACAAACACGTCCATCAATTATCTATAACAAAAAAACACATTAACGTTGTTTATTTATTTTATCAATTACTTATGTTTTCATTAAAATCTAATATTTTTTGTAAAAAGCTAAAACAACTCCTAACTGACGTCAAAAGGGCTTAAAGCATACACTCCAGCAGAGCATGTACAACGAGAAAAGGAAAACTTAATAGTCATGATTTAATCTCATTACGGTTCCTACTATTAAGTTTTCCTAACCGTTAATTTTAGGCAATAAAAAACCCTTATTTGTTTTCAACAAACAAGGGTTAGACATTCGAACATTCAACGAATAGAGGTTTCGCCATTAAACCCTAACTAGGAAAAGCGAAATTTGCTCCTTCTCTAACACCACTTGATGGCCAACGTTGTGTAATCGTTTTACGCTTAGTATAAAACTTAACTCCATCAGGACCGTAGGCATGCAAATCACCAAATAACGAACGTTTCCAACCACCAAAACTGTGGTAAGCAACCGGTACAGGTAATGGCACATTAATACCAACCATGCCCACTTCAATATTGTCAGAGAAATAACGTGCAGCCTCACCATCTCGCGTAAAGATACAAGTGCCATTCCCATATTCATGGTCATTAATTAACTGCATTGCTTGTTCCATCGTTTTTACACGCATGACTTGTAAAACCGGACCAAATATCTCAGCTTTATAGCTATCCATTTCAGCTTCAACTTTATCAATTAAAGTGGCGCCAACAAAATAGCCACTTTCATAACCTTCTACTTTCAACGAACGCCCATCAACAACAATATCAGCACCTTGTTGCTCCGCACTATCAATGTAACCTATTACTTTTTCTTGATGCTGTTTAGTAATCAAAGGGCCAAAGTCATTATCAGTATTATCAAATGCCCCTACTTTTAACTCTTTCATCGAAACGGTCATTTTTGCAATCAAGTCATCTGCCGCTTTATCGCCTACAGCAACAACAACCGACAATGCCATACAACGTTCGCCAGATGAGCCGAATGCAGCGCCTAATAGCTGATTAGCGGCGTTATCCATATCTGCATCAGGCATAATAATGGCATGGTTTTTAGCACCACCTAGAGCTTGGCAACGTTTACCGTTAGCCGTTGCTTTAGTATAAATGTGTTCAGCAATAGGTGTTGACCCCACAAAGCTAACCGCTTTAATACGAATATCTGCTAATAATGTATCAACGGTTTCTTTATCACCATTAACCACATTCAAAACGCCTTTTGGTAAACCTGCTTCATGTAATAACTGTGCAATATATAAAGTGGCACTCGGGTTTCTTTCTGAAGGTTTTAAGATAAAGCAATTACCACATACAATCGCTAACGGGAACATCCACATCGGCACCATGGCAGGAAAGTTGAATGGAGTAATACCTGCAACCACGCCTAAAGGTTGTAATTCGCTCCATGAATCAATATTTGGCCCTGCGTTCTTACTGTGTTCACCTTTTAATAACTCGGGTGCTCCACAAGCATATTCAACATTCTCGATGCCTCGTTGTAACTCACCTGCAGCATCATGTAAAATTTTTCCATGCTCTTTTCCTAATAAGTGGCAAATTTTATCTCTATTAGTTTCCAACAACTCTTTAAATTTAAACATCACACGAGCACGTTTTAAAGGCGGTGTATTACGCCATTCGGGAAAGGCTCTCTGTGCCGATGCAATCGCTAGTTCAACAGTCTCTTTAGAAGCTAATGCAACTTGCGTTGCCACTCCACCTAGCGCAGGGTCGAAAACATCTTGTGTTTGATCATTATCATTTACTATTTTGCCATCAATAAGGTGGCCTACTACTTGTGTCATAAAAATCTCCATGTGGCTATTAATGCCAACTCGTTTAATTTTCTAAGCTATTTCATTAAAAGTTTCGCCGAGTGCATTGATCAGAGAATCGATCTCTTCTTTTTCACTGGTAAAAGGCAAACCAAGCTGAATCGTTGCACCGCCATAACGGACATAAAATCCTTTTTCCCACATTTTCATAGCAATTTGATAAGGACGTAATGCAGGTTCACCAGGAAAAGGTTCAATGCTAAAACCAGCTGAGAAACCATAGTTTCTAATGTCAGTAACATACTTACAGACTTTTAAACTGTGTACTGCATTTTCAAAGTAAGGGCTGAGTGCTTTAACACGTTCAACTAGTTTGTCTTGTTTCAATATATCCAAGGCTGCAATACCAGCGGCACAAGCCACGGGGTGAGCTGAATAAGTATAGCCATGAGGGAACTCAACCATATATTCCGGACCACCTTGGTCCATATAAGTATCGTATATTTCTTGTTTCGCAATCACCGCGCCCATTGGGATAGTGCCATTAGTAACTTGTTTCGCAATGTTGATTATATCTGGTACAACGCCAAAAGCTTCAGCACCAGTGTTTTCGCCCATGCGGCCAAAGCTACAAATCACTTCATCGAAAATAAGTAAGATATTATTGTCATCACATATTTCACGTAAACGATTTAAATAACCGATAGGAGGCGGCATAACACCGCCCGATCCAGATAACGGCTCAACAATCACTGCGGCAATATTAGAGGCGTCATGTAGTGCAATCAGCTCTATTAATTCATTGGCTAACTCTGCTCCAGCTTTAGGTTGACCTTTACAAAATAAATTTTCAGGTAAGAGTGTATGGCGTAGGTGATCAGCTTCAACCGCAGGACCAAACAAAGCACGATTACCACCAATGCCACCTACTGAAATACCACCGAAATTACTGCCGTGATAACCTAAACCACGTCCAATTAATTTAGTTTTACTGGCCATGCCTTTTTTACGCCAATAACCACGGGCCATTTTTAATGCCGTTTCAGCCGCTTCAGAACCAGACCCTGTATAGAAAACACGGTTAAGCCCTTTAGGCATAAAATCAGTAATTTTCTCTGCGAGTTGGAATGATTTTGCGTGGCCAAATTGAAAACCTGGTGAGTAATCTAATGTTTTTAGTTGTTCACTCACTGCTTCAGCTATCTCTGGTCGACCATGCCCTAAACCACAGCACCACAGCCCAGATAAACCATCGAATATTTGTCGACCTTTTGAATCGGTATAATATTTACCTTGTGCAGAGGTAATAATACGCGGGTCTTTTTTGAATTCACGGTTGCCTGTATAAGGCATCCAATGTGCATCGAGTTGGGATTGAGTAATGCCACTATTTAACTGTTCATTGTTCATTGTTCACCTCAAAATCAATTGACTAACGTCATATTTATTTACCTTGTGGCCATTCATTGTGATATTGATTTTCTTTAATATCGTCATCAATAACCATCAAGGTAATTGCCTCAATTAAGCTTGTTGCTTATGCATCTTCCCTATGAGGGTTACGCACATCTTCCATCCAATTCATATATGGTTGGCCCGTAGAGCGTTCATCCATAGTGATGCAATCATCTACTGGACAAGTGATCTCACATAAATTACAACCAACGCAGTTATCATCAATAATACCGAATGTATTGGTGCCATCATCATTAGACGTCACCGTAATAGCTTGATGTGAAGTATCTTCACAAGCTTGGTAACAACGGCCACAACCAATACATTTATCTTCATCAATAGTCGCAACGACTTTGTAATTCATGTTTAACTTTTTCCAATCAGTTGTATTTGGAACCGCTAAACCTTTAAAGTCATTGATGTTTTCATAGCCTTTACTGTCCATCCAATTTGATAGACCTTCTTTCATTTCTTGAACAATGTTAAATCCGTAAATCATGGCTGCTGTACATACTTGAACAGAGCCCGCACCCAATGCAATAAACTCAGCCGCATCTTTCCAGTTACCAATACCACCGATACCAGAAATTGGCAGACCAGCTGTTTCAGGGTCACGTGCAATCTCACTCGTCATACTCAGCGCAATAGGTTTCACCGCAGGACCACAATAACCACCATGGGTACTTTTACCATCCACCATCGGACGAGCAGACATTGCATCAAGGTCGATACCAGTAATTGAATTGATTGTATTGATCAGAGAAACCGCATCTGCCCCACCACTTTTAGCAGCACGAGCAGGAAGACGTACATCGGTAATATTCGGCGTTAATTTCACAATCACTGGCATTTTACTGTGCTGTTTACACCATCGAGTGACCATTTCAACATACTCAGGTACTTGTCCGACCGCCGCACCCATACCACGTTCAGGCATACCATGCGGACAACCAAAGTTAAGTTCAACACCGTCAGCTCCCGTAGCTTCAACCAGTTTAAGAATACGTTTCCATACTTGCTCTTCACAAGGCATCATCAAAGAAACCACTAATGCGCGATCTGGCCAGCGCTTTTTAACCTCTGTAATTTCACGTAAATTAATCTCTAAACTACGGTCGGTGATTAATTCAATGTTATTAAAACCAGAGACATCACCGTTATGATCATAAAGCGCAGAATAACGAGAAGAAACATTCACCGCAGCCGGATCTTCACCTAATGTTTTCCAAACCACACCACCCCAACCTGCTTCATAAGCACGTTCAACGTTATACGCTTTATCTGTTGGCGGTGCGGATGCTAGCCAAAATGGATTAGGAGATTTAATACCTACGAAGTCAATTGATAAGTCAGCCATGTTATTACTCCCTTTTATGCGCTAAGTGCTGTTTGTAATGGTGTAGTGATTGAGACATTAAGTTGCTCATTAATCGCGATTGCCGCTAATTTTCCTTGCTGTACAGCTTCAACGGTGAGGTCTTGTCCAACCCCAGTACAATCTCCACCAGCAAAAACACCATCGATACTGGTTAATTGATTATGAAAAGTAGCAATTTTTCCGTTACTTATAGTCGGAATTAATTGTTCTGCATCTGGGTAAGCCATTTTTTGACCTACCGCTTTAAAAATCGCACTACAAGCGATATCAAACTGCACATCACCGCCCTTAAGCTTGCCATCTTCTAAATAGGTTTTACGAAAACTCATTCCTGTGACTTTGCCATTATCATCGACATCGATACTTTCTGGTTGACTCCATGTTTTAATTCTTACTTGATGATTTTTAGCAATTTGTTGTTCATGCTTTGTTGCACTCATTTGCTCTTCGCCACGGCGGTAAACTAAAGTAACCTCTTCGGTGCCTAAACGCTTTAACTGACAAGCAATATCAATAGCCGTATTACCTGCACCAATCACTACAGCACTGTCTTTTGGAATTTCTAACTGTTTGAGATCTGTTGCTTGACGTAACTCTTTAATATAATCAACTGAGTTAATCACCATCTCATTATCTTCGTTATCTAAATACAATGATGATGTGTCTTGTAAACCAATACTTAAGAAGACAGCATCAAAACCTTCTTTTAATTTATCTAGGGTAATATCTCTACCCAATGCAGTTTCATAGTGCACGGTAATACCGCCAATACTTAAAATGAAATCGACTTCTTTTTGTGCAAAATTTTCAGTCAGTTTATATTTAGCAATACCGTATTCATTTAAACCACCAGCCTTATCTTCTGCTTCAAAGACTTCTACATCATTACCTAATAATGACAAACGATGAGCACAACTTAAGCCTGCTGGCCCTGCACCCACTACTGCTATTTTTTTGCCTGTCGATGCTGCACGTTCAAAAGGATGACCTTCAAATTCAGCATTATCGGTTGCGTGACGTTGCAACAAACCAATTCTTACAGGGGCTTTCTCTTCTTCTTTATTTCTAACACAAGCCTGTTCACAAAGAATTTCAGTAGGACAAACTCGCGCACAACTGCCGCCCATTATATTTTCTTTGTAAATGGTTTTTGCAGCACCCGTCAGGTCATCTGCGTGTATACTAGCGATAAAACTAGGGATATTAATTTTAGATGGGCAAGCTTTAATGCAAGGAGCATCGTAGCAATAATAACAACGAGAACTTTCAATGCCGGCTTGGCGGGCACTGAGGGCGGGGTTAATATCTTTAAACATCTGATTTAATGCCAGTTGTTGCTGCGAATAATTTACTGAATTGTCCATATTCATCACGATGATCTCTCCTGTTGGTAATTAATGATCAGCCAGTGTCTAAGTTTGAATTTAAGTTTGAGTTACAATTAAGACAATGCAATCAGCAAGCCAACTAGCTGACCATAGGGTCAACAAGTAAAATCAAAAAACAAAATAGCAGTTAAGTTTTTGTTTTATATAAAATAAATATAAATATAATTTCTCTTGGATTTAACCGATCAAAAAGAGAATAATTATCACTATTATTTACAAATAAAAATATGAGATGATATCGCACCATGAAGTATCCGATTGCGACATAACAGTGCAGAGAAAACTAAATGAAAGAAAATAAAAAAGTCAGTACCACACGTCGTAAATCAGCTGATATTCGTAAAGATAACCTGCAGCTTATTCTGTCTGTCGCAGAACAGCGTTTTGCTGAATATGGATATAATGGCACCACTATTTCATCTATTGCAGATCAAGCTGAGTTACCAAAATCTAATATTCTCTATTATTTCAAAACAAAAGAAGTGCTATATAAAGAAGTTTTAATTCAAATTTTAAAAATTTGGTTAGTCGACATGGAAGGTATGAGTGCAGACCAACACCCAAGGGAAGCGCTTAGACACTACATTTTACTAAAAGTAAAACAGTCTAAAGATCACTCAAATGCGTCACGTATCTTCGCTTCAGAGCTTCTACACGGCGCACCTTTCTTACGTGAAAAGCTACAAACAGACTTAAAAGATCAATTCATGAAAACCTGTCAGGTATTTCGAGAATGGATAGCAAAACAATGGATGAACCCAATCAGTCCGGAGCATCTATTATTTATGATCTGGTCATCAACCCAAGCCTATGCTGACTATGGCCTACAAAGTAGTATTTTAATGGGTAAAACTGAATTAGAAGAAAGTGACTTTGAAACGGGTGCAGAATTAATCACGCAGGTCGTATTAAAAGGATGCGGTGTTAAGTTGCTTTAAAGCGATTTAAATAAAATAACAGTAAGTTAACCAATTTAGCTAACTTACTGTTATTTAATATATTACAGATAATTTTAACGATATAAAATAAGTTATGTAGTCTAAACCGCCTCAGCCATTGTTAACATGGCATTAAGTAAAACTGAACAACCACCCTCACACTCTTCTTGTGTCGTACTTTCAATTTCATTATGGCTAATACCGTTCAAACACGGTGTAAAAATCATACTCGTTGGTGCAAAATCTGAAACATAACAAGCATCGTGCCCAGCACCTGCAATAATGTCCATGTGACTGTAACCCAAGTCAACAGCGGCTTTGCGCACTGCACTAACACACTCAGTGTTAAAGTGAATAGGCTCGTAATACCAAAATGGATCTAATTCAACAGAAACACCAGCCGCTTCTATTTCAGCAATTGCCTCTGTTAATGCTTTATCCATCAAGGTTAACTCACCATCAATAGGATGACGCAAATCGATACTCATAGAAATAGAACCCGGAATAGTA
>TARA_R110001592_G_scaffold342978_1_pt1 | contig 24443 bp, 23 predicted proteins | sample TARA_R110001592 | Tara Oceans TARA_R110001592 (sample SAMEA4398387) | marine metagenome | biome: Polar Biome; feature: [SRF] surface water layer (ENVO:00010504); material: water (ENVO:00002006), including particulate matter (ENVO:01000060) such as... | depth 5 m | reverse complement strand
GGATACTTATTTATTTTGCCTTTCTGAAATGAAGACAAATAATTGTTTCTCCCGTTAAGTCTGTGATTAGTTGTTCTCGTGAATTACAAATAGAGAAATCAAGTTCGTTGATAACAATCGGATTTGAATTATTAAGTTTAATATATGTTTTCTCGTGGGGTTCAAAGTACAAGCCCGCGCCTATCTCACGATTAGAAGTATCAAATCTCGGGATATGGTGGATAATTTTAGAAGGTCGTCCCGTCCCTGCATTAAACGATTTCTGAGTGAAATTATCTAAACGGATAAACATAGAGTCTTTGGCTTGTATACTTGGAGTTGAATCAGACTCATAAACAGTCTGTTGTTCTGCGTCAGTCTGAATCGCGTTATTAGAATCAAGAACACCACGCGCGACAAATCCGAGAACATATTGGGCGTTTGCTCCTTGTGTGTGTGGATAAGTAATAGTCTGAGGAGTTAAAATAACATTCATTAGCATTTGTCCGAAATGTTTTTCTCCGTCAGTTGTTTCAGTTCCTTTCATAGGAAACAAAGTTAAATCACTCATATCATTATAATATCGTCTATCAACAATATTAATTCCCTCAAATTCTCCGTTGTTTATACTTCTCTGATACCAGTCAGCTGGGTCAGTTGGAGCGTCAGCGTCAAACCCCGTCGTCTTCCCGTTCCAAGTATTCAGAGTAATTTCGCAGTCTTTAAACGGGAGAACGACTTTCGGATAAAGATTCCAACAGGTCTGAGCCGCAGGTTTGGGAAAAACTTTTTTATGGAAGCCCGTTGGGTTTGTGTTTTTCATATGAAATGAGGAAACCAATAATTCGGTGGGATAATTGCTAGGGTCTCCGCCTTCGGGGATAAGTGAATGACTTCTCAATAGTGATATATCAACAATTTCATTTTCAACCTTAAACTTCACAGCGTCAAACCGAGACGCATTCACGGACATATTATATCTCCCAATATCGTCGGGCTCAGCAGAAGGAGCGCCAGCAGAATTGAAATTAGAATCAGTCCATTCAAAAGCACCCGTCCCTTTATAATACTGAATATCTCCCATAGCCAAAGGATAATTTGGATCAAACATAATGGAATCCTCAACTAAATGTCCCACCTTCAACCAGCGATTTCCTCCTCCTCCGACTTGTTCTGAGGATATTGCATAATCAAAGGGATTCGTGCTGTATTCTGTGAATCCATTTGCGGAGTTGACATTTGCCCCCACCTGTCTATTCAAAAATAGACCCGCCTCAGCTGGTACACCGCGATTTAATCCAACAAGGAAATCTTTATTCAATTTAGTGTATTCATATTCGTCGTCCACAAGAACCTTTTCTCCTGCTTCTCTTAAATCAAATACACACTCACCACCGAGACGAGATAATGGGTGATTCATTCCGAACATACAATTCTTCTGAGCCTCTGCGTGTGAATAAGAAGATCCTGACTGCTTTCCGACAAGTGCTTTAAATGTTTTCGTCCCGCTCGTGTATTGAATTCGGGTTGTTCCGTCATTCGGGTAAAGTCTTTCAAATCTAGTCGGGGGATTATCTGCGAGCCCCGAACCGATACTATTATATTTATATTTTAATTGAAACCCTTTAAAACCTGCTCCCGTTGTCCCCGAATCTCTGAGAATCTCCATAGTCGTGAGGGGAGTGGTTGAAGACGCGAAATCAGGGTGAGGGATACCGCGTCTCATTCCGTCTTCAAATCTATCAGCGAACTCAAATAAAGAAACATATTCGTCTCTCTTAGTTGATTCCATTTTAGGAAAACATTTAATCTCCCAGCCAGTTGATTCATTAACACTCGTAATCTTTGGATTTTCTCCTGACCTTGTTGCTCTCGGGTCAACATTAAAAAACTGATACCAACTTAAAGAAGGACTTAATTTAACTAGACCGTCTTTATTACATTTAACAGAATGAACCGCCACTTCGGAATCAGCGTCAATCTCCAACGGGGAAACCAAATGATTCGTGAAACGATACGGGGCTTGATTAGTGGAATATCTATCATATTGTTTGTTTCCAAGAGTATCATTTGAACTTATCACAAGACTCATATTATTTATAATAATAATAAATAAAAAAAAATATTTCATAATATTATAAATAATATGAGCGCTTCAATTAAACCCCTGAAAAATGTTGTACCCCCTATGAAAGAAGGAGAAATATTGCAATTCACCGTCCTTGAAGAACAAAAAAAAGTAATGATAAAAGAACAAGAAATTTTTGATAATATTGAAAAAGATCAATCTAAAAGGTTGAAAGCGGTAGCTGATAAAAATAGAAAGATTAATGCTGTGCTTGGTGCGAAAATATTAGCGGCGAAGAAAAATAAATAAGTATCCATTTGGTTATTTATTATATAGAAAAGAGTACCAAACGGCGACGATTGGAATTTTAAAAAAAGTATGATTTAGTTAGTGTGTCTGAATTGAAAGATTTCATTATGATAATCTAGATAATCAGTATTAAATGAATAATATGTGATAGATTGTTTCTTTTTAGTTGTTTTCTTTGTATCAATACACTCCTTCCCGAAAAGATTCTTATATATTTTAGAGATAAATTCTTGATTAGTTTTTGTCTCTGTGAAGTCGGGGATTTCTTGTCCTCTGAATCGTTCAAAAACGATTTTATATTCTTTCAAATGTGTTTCTGATTGTTGTTTTGTTAGTGCACGATTAACCTCAATATTTCTGATATCTTCGTCCATATGTAATTGACTGCGATATTTATTAAGAAACATTAACTTGGCTTCAATTGTATTCGCTTTATTAGGATTGAAGTCTGATTTTTTAAGGAAGTCAAGTTCAATTTCTATATTTGTTTTATTGAAATATTTGGATATAGTGAAATGGCGTTCAAGTTCATATTGATTGAGAAATAAATCAATATGTTTGCTAACTAGTTTATAGGGGATTTTAAGAATATCATTCACTTTAACCATAGCAGGACTAAAATAATTTTCATATTTTCCTTGTTCTGCATTAATCTTCTCAATACCAGATTTTTTTTGGTCTAAATGACATTCTAAATCGTCTTCGTCATAATAAGGACTTTCTTTTACAAGTGTTTTAATTCGTTCGGTTTCTTCGTTCCATTCTTCCATATATTCAACAGTTTTCTTGTCTTTCTCAGCTTGTAATTCATTATCATAATAATCATTATATTTATCACAACATTCCTTAAAAAACTTAATCTTTTCTTCCTTGACTTCTTTTTCAATTTCTTTTGGTGTTTGTTTTGTTTGATTGAATGATAATGAAACCTTAAATCCACGATTACGGATAATCCTAATGAAATGAGCGAACTTATTAGTATTATAACAATCAGCCCGATAAATATATTCAGATAATAGACGATTATAAATCTGATTCTTTTTAATGGGAATCCGTTCTCCTGTATCTTCGTCAATTACGAAGTTTCTAGATATTCCAAATTCTTCTCGTTCTTCAATTTCTTGTTGAGCGTGTTCGGGTGAATGATAATGATATTCCTTGCATTTCTTAGAAGTGAAGAGGAAATGAAGTTTCTCAATATTACGACAACGACATATTTGTTGTACCATAGCGTTCGGGTCAATAGTTTGTTCTTTAAAATAAGAAAAGACAGGGCGTTTCATTACTGAATCTAATCCATAAACAATTGCAGGACTGAAAATAATTCTTTCATATAAATCCATTTGGCGTTCTTCCCCGTGAAGATATTCTTTTCTTCCTGAATGAAACCAGCCGTCAGAAGTAATGAGAACATAATCATTTGAAGCGTTGATATGTCCGATAATTTCTGACTGAGTTTTTGAATCACACGGAATCAACCATTTGTCCGATTTGTTTACTTTCTTAATAAAACTCTCAAAAGAAAAGACTTCTTCCGCTGGGATTCCTTGATTATGTTTATATTCATTTTTAATGTATTTAAATGGAGTAAGTTCTTTCATATAAGATAATGAAATCTCGTTGATATCTGCGTCAGTTGAAATAACCTTGTCAGCTTGTAGAATCATTTTCTCAAATAGAGGGACGATTAATTGACGCGATTTATTTAATAGAGGGCAAATAATAAGATATTCTATTAATGAATTATATTCGTCTAGAAAAACCGTGTATCCATTAAAATCCTCAAAGTTTTTAAGTTTAAGAAGTGAATCAATTGTAATCACAATATTCTCGCCTTCTCTTGAACTGAATGATCGTCCTTCTTCTTTATTCATTTCTGTGAATGTTTCGTGGAATTCAACTTCTAGTCCGTCTTTCTTGAAGATTTGCACTTGTTCTAAACCGAGAGACACGCGAGAAACAATTGAAATGAATGGGTTTTGTTGGTTCGTTTTAAAGTATTTTTTCGCTTCTGTTGTTTTTCCTGTTCCTGTATCAGCCTGAGCGATAACAACTCTATCAGAATGTTTCTTGAAGAAAGGAGTATCCTCAGAATCAAAACCTAGTTTTTGTTTATCCATAATATAATCGGGCTGAAATGTATTTTTCGGAACGGGTTTATATTTGTAATAATCAAGTGCAGTCCTCGCATTTTTGTATTTAGAAGCGAGAAGAATATGGTTGATAGCGTAGTAAGTCTTATCGCGACAACTGTCAAAATGTTCCAAATTCTTTTCTTCATTATAAGACGACCCACCGTATTTCTTAGAGTATTTATCCCACAAATCAAGCATTCCGACCTGCTTCATAGCTGTTGTAAAAATGAGCCATTTTTGAAAATCTGAGAAGTATTCTTTCGGGAGTTTCTTGATAATATTTTCCATAAGATATTCTGTGAACGCGAACTCAAAAACCGATAAATCAATATCTTGTTTATTGACTTCTTCGTCTTCTCCTGTATCGGGATTTTTAACAACTAGTTTCGGGTTAGTTGGTTTAAAATGTTTCTTAGAACGATTAATAACCTTATTGAGAACAAAATCAGATAAATCCTCAGGACATTTTTGAATAATTCCATTATGAAGAATCTTATAAGAGTTCCCGTTGATATGAGTGAATGGTGCAACAACATATCCTCCGTCTGAACGAGTATCAATTTGAAGTTCCGCGCAGGTTGTTTGTTTGAAACGATTATCATACTTGAAATATATATGAAGCCCGCCCGAAATGGTCTGAACCGCGAAAAGATTATGTTTCTTAATGTACTCCTCAGGAGACCCGAATGTCTTTCTGAATAGACATTTTTCGGGGTCATATGGTTTATCTTTTTTATCATATAAGTCTAAATCAAGGACAAAAATACCGTTGATTTTTCCACACGGTACACCTAGACCGAATCCATTCTTTTCCATATCTTCCATAGAATAATCCTTCCATAAATTACGATTGATAAAGAATGTCTTTGTTGGGTCTTTCTTCCACTCGTCTGAGGGAAGCTTAGAATTATATCTCAACTTGAATGTTTTGAATGTATCCATATAGTTATTATTCAGATTATTATTTGTATTCTCTTTTAATTTATTTATATCTTTTCTTTCTACACGCCCTTTTATAGTATGTATCTCTAATCTTTTAAGTATTTTATTTCTATACGCCATTTTATAACTTAACATAGAAAATAATTTCAGAGAATATCGTTTAAAATTCCCGATATTTTAATTAGTTGCCGTTTGGTAATTTATTCTATAATAAAGATCGCCAAATGGATATTTTTTAATGATTTAGAATATAATATTATTATATATATAAATAATATAAATGAGCGACTACGCAGATATATCTCTTCTAGAATGCAATCGGAAACAATCAGTTCAGAAGGAGACGAAGGCTAATAATTCTTTATGGACGAATAGAATGGGTGAAGTGGTTGAACTTGGAATCGGGGACGAAATATCAATAGAAGCGGGCTTCATTAATCAGCGAGGCTGTGCGAATCCAACTTCAATTGAATTTAAGGGGAAATCACTTGGAGTTAACGGGGTCTTTAATTATTCTCAGGATTATGATTCTAGAACTCCCGAAATAAGTTCTTTTAATAATCCGACTTCTGAAACTAATGAATCTCAATTATCTTCAACTCTGTTTCGGTTTAAAACCAATCAAGAAAAAGAAATAGAATTGAAAGATAATGAAGTCAATATAGAAGTTTCTTATTATAAAAATATGAATGGGGAACAACATATTTTCCTCCCGAGAAAGTTTCTCCCCGATAAAGTATCAGGCGGAGGATTCACCAGTTTAACAGATTTAAAACAAATATTCACTTCAACTGATTATCAAATGGATTCACAAACGGAGGGAGATTCACCAGTAGTTCATTATTTTTACACAGGCACTAATTCGGGACAAGTTGATTGTTTCCCTATAACATTCAACCTACCAAATGGAGAGTTTAATCCTCAACGGGGGATAGAAATGAAATATTTTAATCCGAATGACTACGGGTTATTTTGTAAGGGTACAAGTCAGGCGGGTCAGACATTCAGAGCGCCCATTTTAGCGTCAGGGTTAGAGCCAGGGATCGGAGGATTAAAAGTTTTAGAAGTCAGACCTTTTATTGATAATTCAAGATATACATTATTCACATTAGACTTTCATTTTCAACAATACAACAACGAGGTTGTTGCTCCTATCTATTATATGAAGTCTCACCCTGATATCGGAGGAGTTCCTCAACCTGATACAGAAGAAATCAAAAACATAAATGCGATTGATTATTGGACGAGTAATTATGGGACTGATACAGAAGTCGCCAACCCACTTCGGAAATATACTATATTATCAGCCACACCTCAGGAAAGCGACGGGACAAAGTTTTTTGTTAACTCTCCCGCTTTATCAGAATATTCTAGACATATAGACTTAATAACTTTAAAATTAAAAAAAGGATTCAATAGCCCGCAATCAATTGCAGAACAGCTGACTCAACAATTACAAGAAGAAAGGAAGGATAGTCCTGAAATTTTTAATAAAGCAGGTCAACACGGGGGAACAACGCCCTTATCTTATGTTATTAAATCAAAAACATTTAAAACATATGACTCAGCTAATTACGGAGATTTTACAAAAGATAAAGCAACTGAGTTCTTTACAGCGGCAACCGCCAATCAGAAATCATTTGAATATTATAGGAATTATCAAAATATATTTGTGAAGAGACCTGACTTATTTGAGGCGGGGAGGAAATGCAATACACCGAGAGGGAGTGTCGGATTTTATAACGGAAATACATATTATTCTCACACGGAGTTTAATGAATTAACTTTTTCCAAATATGGAAGACCAAACTTAATTAAAAATTATATCGGAGATCAATTACTAGCAGACGGAACAACACGGTTCGGGAATTATACAGATTCTATCATTACAAGTTGGATTTGGAATTCCGAGAATCTAAATAATCTTAGAAATCTTTTTAAGGTTCAAGGGAGATATCCTGAATTATTTCAAAATTTAAAATCAACCAAAGCCTCTGACGGAGAGATATGGAATAACGCAACATTTACAGGAAATATTCACGGAACAACAACACCAATCCCCGCACCAACTCACCCGACAATTGATAACGCTAGATTTTTGCATATGAATCGTTTTAATTATGACGAAGTTAACTATAATTATCTAGGAGACGACGGATATGAAATGCCTAATTATCAAGGAGGAGACTCTGATCCTCAGAACTATTTTATAGCAGATCACAGGTCTCTTCCGATATTTTTCAAATATATGCCTAAATTTGAAGATAAATATATTGAAGAACCTGATATAGATAATTTATGTTATGGATTCGCGACAAAACACCGAGATTCAACCGACGGGAGATATTATATAGAGATTCACCCCGAAGCTCCTCACTCTCAGGGCATTCATAATGATTTCTTTAAATTACGAGGAGGCGCACCTGAGGACTCCGCAACATTCGTCCCTCAATCAATAGCACAAGAAACGACTTTAATCGGGTGGGATTATTCATTTAATTCGTGGGGAAATGTTGTCTCTCTTGGATTTACAGGAATCCCTCTCGCTTCTTATGCGGACGAGTACGGAGCAGGAATAGGAACAAGCTTTAATGATACCGAAACAACCGAAAGTACAGCAGATCAGAAATATGTTAGAAGTATTAAAAGCGCCGTTATTGGTGCAAACAATCCCGCTTGTGTATATGACTCAGTATCAGGGAAGTTTGGATTTTCTGATCTTCATATCCCTGAGAAAATCGGGCAGCAGTTTGACGCAGGACAGACGCGAAATATAGAGGGGTCGTCCCCCGCAACTTCTACAACTATTCCAATACTAGGAGACGCGTCTAATGTATGTTATAAAATAAATAAAAGAACTCGTGCGTCTTCGTATTGTCCTGATTTAAATGGAACTCAGTTTTCAGAATTGGGAAACACTCAGGTGATTAATGCGTTGAAAAATAATATAATGACTTTTTCGTTTTTCAATTCACGGATTTCGCCTTATACTATATTTGATTCTCATATGGGAGTTAATCTTAATCTAGGGAATACTTTCAAAATATCTGATTCAAATAAACAGCCTGAAATTTGGGATAATGGATTAATGGGATTACTAGGATTCACATACGATCAATTTAATCCAAAAACTAAAACAACGACAAACATAGGCTCGTCGCGAGTTGATTTTAGAAATATAGAATCAATTGATAATCCAACAACAAACTCGCAAGTATTAAATACAGATATCCAAGATTTTACTATGAATCCATATGGCGGCGTTCAATATAGTCCAATCGTATCAACCCCCCTTCTAATAAATGAATTTTCACACGCAGAAGGGACACACATAGGAAATCCTATCCCAAATGTCTCATATTTCCCTCCAATCGTTCAAGATACTAAATCAATTAAAATTGAAGGAATTAGTCTCCCGAAACTGGTTCAAAGACCTTATCTAACTATTCGTTCAGATATTATTTCTAATAACAAATATATTGGGGGAAAAAATAGCGGATTAAGTCTACCAGTTATTTCAGTTATAAACAAGATAAATGCAGATAAAGATTTCATACAGGTTTCAGATACTCAGTTTAATTATACAATAACACGCCCGACAAAGTTTTCAGACATAACAACAGCTATCACAAACCCCGACGGCTCTCTCGCAGATACAGAAGACGGGAACGCTATTATATACAAAATAAAAAAGCGAGGGGATTTAACTAACTTTGATATTATCGCGCAAATATTACAAGAACAATCAAAAAAAGGAAAGAAGAAATAATATATTATAAATAATAAATGCCGACTTATAAACAACAATACAACAAAAAATATGGTTTTAAGTTGAGTGAAGGACATACTTTAAAAGAGATATCTGATAAGACAGGATATACAGTTCAAGGATTAAAAACAATTTATAAAAAAGGAATGGGTGCGTTTAATACGAATCCTCAGTCAGTCAGAAAACATATTAAGACACCTGAGGCTTGGGGAATGTCGCGCGTTTATGCGAGCATTAATCCGAAATCTAAATCATATCAAATTGATAAATCTCATTTAAAATTAAAAAAGAAGAAAGTGAAGTCGTGTGATTGTGATAATAAATATAAGAAGGATAAAAAATCTGATTGTGGTTGTTGAGTTGCCGTTTGGTGATCTTTATTATAGAATAAATTACCAAACGGATACTTTTTTAATAAATTACCAAACGGATACTTTTTTATCAATCAAATTTTATAAGAAAATGTCCTTTCTTAACAACACATTTATAAACAGAAACATTCTTTAATTTTTGTTTATGTTCTAATTCTCGTTTTACTATCTCAGATAATTTGGGTTTAAATTTTTCTTTTAAGAATGTATATTCATTAAAATCTCGCAACGCTTTTCTTACTGAGGGAATATCTCCATATTCACATATATATTTCGCGTCTTGTATAGCTTCATTCATATCATTATAATCAGACACTTGAACCATAAATCCATTTCTAGATAAATGTTTTATTTTCTTACAAATCATAATAACTTTATTTTTCTCTTTAATGGATAATCTTTTTTTAGGATTTACATTAGATAAGTAATACTTTAAATCAACTAAATTATAAATGCATAACTCTTCATTTGGTTTAATTGAATCAACTTCTTTTAATTTATCATTTAATAACTTAGATAAATCAATTTTACGGAGTTTCTTAGGATTAGGAATATCAATCTCGCAGGCTTGAATAATCTTGACGATTTCGTTTTTAGAATGCGATTTATGAATCATTTTATACTCTATATAATATTTAAATTCTTAGATTTAAACGAGGATAAATGAAAAAAAGAGATTATAAAATATTTTATATCTTATAATTATAAATATAATGAAACAGTTAACCGCCCCTGAAATACGGAGACTTATAAAGGCTCATAATACTTTGACAAAGATCACCGTTCCGAAAGGTTCAAAGAAAGCTGATTTAGTGAAACTGATAGAAGACGCAGGATTTAAATTAGATCACGAGAATAAAAAGATTATTAAAGTTAGAAAAGGTAAACAGGATATTTCAGAAGGTACTGAAATTAAAGTCCCTGCACCTCCACCTAAGAAAACAAAGGAGGAGAAAGAGAAAGCTAAGAAAACAGCAGCAGAGAAGAAGGCTCAGGCAAGGATAAAAACTTTAACTGACGCAGATAAACAAGTAGAAGCATTAAAGAAATTGAGAGAGGCTAGAATGAAAAAGAAACAAGATTTAAAAAGAGTTATTCCGAAAGCGCCACCAACTCCCGCACCTTCCAAACCTTCTAAGCCCGTTAAGGTGAAAACAATCGGACTAACAATTGAAGAAGTAAGAAAGAACTTGAAGAAGGGTGAGCCACCTTCTAAGGAAGTTATAAAACAAATAAAAGATATGAACTTGGCGGAAGTTATTGAAGATTATAAAAAGAAAAGCGCAATTGATTACTTTGTTCCGTTTGTAGGTTCTAAGGGTATGTCTAGATTTTATATGTTATATACTTTAATGAATAATGATTCTGATTGTTCGGTTTCAAAGGAGTTGTTAATTAAGTTTTTTGAGAATGAGGGCGGATCAAAAAAAGTTATGAAGACAAATTTAAATGAAATAGTTGATTCTATTATTCGTTGTAGAAAGAGAGATAAAATGCTGGCGCTCAATATAAAAAGAAAGGGGCACGCTAATATGTTGATTTTTAATCATAAACGAAATGAAGTTGAAAGGTTTGAACCTCACGGATACACTAGACAAAAGGCTGGGACTGATAAAGATAATTTAGGACTAAGTCCAGCAATAGCGGAAATAAATAAAGAATTAAAAAAGAAAGGAGAATCCTATCAATATAAATATATGAAGCCCAAACAAATAAGTCGTTCAACTATAACAAAGCGAGGAGATTGGGAAGAATATGAAGGATTCCAATATCACGATAGAGGGTCGGGTGGTGCAAAGAGAACGATTGGAAATGTTGTAATAGTAGAAGCGGAGGGATATTGTGTTGCGTGGAGTTATTTCTATTTAGATTTAAGATTGAAATTTCCTAAGCTATCAGGTGAGGAAATAATTGATAAAACATATGAGATTGTTGACAATCAAAAGGGACAACAAAAACTTAAATATATGGTTCGGGGAATGACTGAATCAGCATACAAATGGGCGGGGAATTTAGTTCCGAAATATTTATCACAAGAAGAACTTATAAGAGGAATGTCAAAAGTAGAAGGAGAGACTAACAAATGGAAAAAGTTCGCCAAGGCTATTGATAAATACTTCACCGATACTGGGTTATATGCTAAATTAGCCACATAATATCATTTAATCTCTTATTATGATACTTTTTTATATAAAATATGTCTTTTTTAGTGATTTAATCTAATATTATGACTAATAATGACTTAAAGAATACACAAAATTGCAATTTTGTTAGTTATTTCTTTAAGTATTACTCAGAATACCAGTTTAAAGACGCATTTTAACAATATAAGACTAATAATACAAGATTAATTAAAGAAATAACTGATTTAAATTAAAATATTACATATAATAATATTATGGATAAACTTATTCTTATTAAAAACTTAAATCTTCCTGACGATATCAATCATAAAATAAAATTATTGTATAAATATGATTTACTTGAAACAAAATATAAAAAACAAAAACAAACATTAAACAAACATATTCAATACTATTTCTTTCTCAATAAAAAGATTAATAAGAAAGATAATGTTAAACAATCTATTCTTAAAACTATTAAGGAGTTTGATTATTATATTCCTCATTATTATAAACCTACTCAAAATATTTGAAGCCGTCCTGAGTTGTACCAACTACTAACTCTTCTCCTTCTCCTGTATCTGAATCAGTATCAGAACAAGATTCAGATTCACTATCAGGATTAAAGTCAGGATCAGGATCTTCTTCTAATGATTTCTTAAAGACTTGAATTAAGTCAGGTCTACCATTTTTCGCGAGAGTTGAAATGATTTCTTCATAATCAATTCTATCTAGCTTCCATTTTGTTAATGCAGATATCAAGTTATTCTCATTCTCATTTAAATTTTCCATTCTTATACTTTAACCAATATTTTATTTTTAAGAGTTTAAAATTCCCGATATTTTAAATCGCGTTCATTTCCAATTATTTTTTTCTTTATTATATTAAAATGGTTGGTTGGTCTCTTTACGAAGATTTAAAGTTCGGAAAGATTAATGAAAAGAAATTATGTTATTATTTGAATAAAGATAAATATAAAAATGATTTTCTTAAAATGTATAAGAATGAAAAGAATCAAGTTGATTTTAAAAACAATTCTGAAATATCAGAATTAAAAGCAAGACAAAATGAATATTCAAGATATCCGACAACATTCTTCGGATATAATAAACTGCAACATATAGACAAATTAAAAAATACAAAGAACAGAATATTCAAGTTCTATTTTTTATTTACTGACGGGCTATATGAGTGGACTTATAATAAAGATTCTAAATATGAGATAAGAGATTATTATCATAAAGAAAGAGGAATGATTAAAATGGTTTATGTTGATATTAAAGATTTAACACTTATAACAAAAGATCTTACTTCTCGGTGTCCTCTACCTTCTGACTATCTTTCGTATCTTTGATATATATCTGAGCCATAGTGCTAGTTGAATGCCCTGTGATTTTCGCCATTTCTTCCATTTCTTTTTTAGTATCTGAAAACTTATCTGATAATACAATCTTTCTCAACATAGTCGTTGAAATACTTTTATTCAAGTATTTCTTTGAAGCTGTCAATAATAATTGCGATATATGATTCCTAGAATAAGGTTTATCCGTAGAACTTTTAAACAATACTCCCATTCCCGTCTTTCTTATATATGCTCTCAATAACTTCTCTAAATCCTTCGGTACACTAAATTTTAACTCCTCATATTTCTTAGAAGTCTTAAACTTGTTTAATACAAAGAACATATCTGATTTATTCACGACTAGATAATTATTATCTTCTTTATCCTTGTCTGATAGTTTGTTATATTCAGACTTACGAATAGCCATACACCCACTCAAATCATTACGAAGCGGGAGACGAATATGAATCTGATAAATCATATATACAACTAATAACATTTTCTCCGATTGTTTCAAGTCTCTCTTTTTCCAACCTCTCAAATCAGTTTCCATTTGTGAAATCATTTTCTTAATTTCATTTAATTCAACGAAGTTCGCCTTCTGTTTATCTGAGATTGTTCCCTTCGCATTCTCGTCCTCATATTGTTTATTTAAATCGTCTCTTAATGTATTATATTCACTCAATAACTTATCTAACTTTTTATCGTGATTTAACGCCATTAATAAAATAATGACTGAATTGTAATAATTCCTTTGACTAGTATAATGCAGATTCTTTAATTTATCTTTTACTTTATCAACATTCTTTAAGAAATCCCAAGATTCTGTATCAAACAGTTTCTTCAATTTCTTCAAGTTAGATTCATACATTTTAATTGTAGATTCTTTCACATTAGGACGAGCCTCTTCAAGAGTTTCTTTAAGATTATCAACTTTCATTTTATATAAGAATATAAGATTATTATTTTTAAATGAAAAATATCAAAAAACAAGATTAAGAAAAAAGTATCCATTTGGCGATTTATATTATAGAATAAATTACCAAACGGCAACTAATTTTGGACTTGTATAGAATTCCCTTTTATGAGAATTGTTTTTATGTGGCTTGTGAATATCTTCCAGAGCTTCTCTTTACGACTTACACGAGACGCGGGAACTGCTTCTTCATAACTAAGATTAAGTCGGAGGTCTTTATTTCGTCCGTCAAAAATAGTGTTAGAATCCAAAGTAAGAGCGCGACCAATTAAGAAGTTATTCTGATAATTAACAAAAGAACGGGGAGTGCAACCGTGAGCCTGTTGTAGACTTTTTTCTAGTTCAATTAAGTGGTTTTGGTCTATTCCCGCACCTGTTCCCGTGGTTTTTTTACACTCAATACGCCTAGCAGGCGTCTGAACCCCCGAGATCATAAAGGAATATGAGGATAGTGAGTCTCCGCAGCCACTATAACCACTCTGTTGAGAATTGGTATTTCTAGATTTATCCTCAGCAAGGTCATTCGTCTCAGTTTCATTAATCAGATAAGTAGAAGTAGAATCACAACTCTCCTGAGCGCTGTAAGGTTTGGAGTCTGTACCCATACAAATTAAACTCCGAGCCTTAGCGTGTTCGCAACTAATCGGAATAGTAGCCTGAACCTCATTCGCTCCAACGGATTGAAGAGAACAAGCTACCGAAGGCAGGTCAAACATAATGACTCCCCCCTGTTTCATTTTCGCAATCATTCCTTTCTCATATTGAGCGCCCATATCTAGCGCACGAACAACCATTTTCGGATTAATAATAGTATATGAAGGACTGAAACTAGCGTTTCTCTCCTTACTGAAAAAGACATAGCGATTTGCGCTCGCAGCAAGTTCGCCAGTTCCCGCAGGTTTCGTCGGAGTTTCAAGAGTAATCTTTACCGATTGTTTATTTGCTGTATTTCCCATATCTATTGATTTAATAATCATAGCGTCATTAACCGTAAACTCAACGCCCAACTGTCTGTCCCATAGCCCGATAGTCTCCCCCTTATTAAAAGGACAACGAGTCGGATCTAGTTGAGAATTCTGATTAGAACAAAATAAGGTATCAGTATCAGACGCGTCGTCGTGCTTCCAAACCCCAGTTGAGCCGTCAGTTGAAGCATATACGGGATTAAATGAAATTCTCCTAGCGAGGGTCGTTTGGTCGTAAACCTTTACACATTTTCGGGCTGCATTACAAGTCAGTTCAATAAAAATCCCATTTGTTAATAGGTTCGGAAATGCCTTCGTAGAATTCGCCCAACAACCCATATATAAGGGCATAGTAATTCTAGCAGTAATCTGACCCGATTCTGAATCAATAATCGTTTGAGGGTCTTTTCCTTTATTAACATTCTCATTAAACGGAGAAGAAACAACATTAGATTGGTGAGACTTGGTTGTTCCTAGTGTACCACGCGTATCAGGAGTCCAAGCACCACAACCTTCCGTCAGAGCGCGTTTCGCACGACTAGCCTCAGAAGTATCGTATGAATACTTAATATTAACGAAAGAATCATATTCCGTAAGTTCTTCTAATAATTCGGTTCTATTTCCTGCATAACAAGCCACCCGAGAAAATAATCCGTGCGCGCCAATCGTTCCGTCTAAACATAACTTAGTCGTCGCAGTTGATTCAATTTTTAAATCAAATTGAAGAACACTATCTTTCCCCGAAAAGAACTTAACCGAGGGAGGGATATAAATTCCAATAACTTGATTCTCTTTGTATTCCTTTCCACCTTCACAACTTATCTCAATATCACTTTGACCGATATTAACCTTATCTCCCACTTTCCAATATGAACCTGACATTTTATAATAATATAATATATTATTAATTTAATAAAATAATTTTAAAAAAGGATAGATAAAAATATCCATTTGGCGATCTTTATTATAGAATAAATAACCAAACGGCAACTTTTTAATAGAGGGGTGATAAACATTTATCAATTAATTCTTGGTCTTTTATATGTAATCTCTGACCTATATTAAAACGCTCGTCTGAAAACTTTGATTTATCAATTGTATTATTCTTATGAGATATACATACCATAATCTTCTTTATTGATTCGTCTAAAATTAATCTAGAATTAAATCCTGATAATAATTGAGTTCCTTCTCCCGTCATATTATTATTATAACCACCCGAGGCTCTCCAAAATTGAATCGTGTGTATCATAGACGCTTCGTGAATTAATTTAATATTATTACAACGAATAAAAGTCATTTTATAATTTTCATATGGGAAAGTGAATAACATTTCAGAAGAACCGACACAACTAAACCCTTCTTTAATTATTTGGTTAACCCCGTTTTCAATATAAATTGGATTATATAGATCGTCTGTATCCATATTCGCAACAATAGAATTTTTTCCGTAATTCTTTAAAACATATTTATTCATATCATTTCTTTTCTTTCCGATTGTCTTTCTAGGTGTTTTAACATAAATTAACTGTGTGGGAGAAATCTCGTCTGCAATATATTTTATTTCTTCTCGTTCAAGAGAATGTTCTGAATCGTCGTCTATAATTAATCTGAGTTTATCGGCGGGATAGCTTTGATTCTTAACATTCTGAATGATTAGAGGTATAAACTTTCTTCTGTTATAAAACGGCATTAAAATAGAAACTATCATTTAATATATACTTTATTTTATTTCTTAGATAAATAATCTTTGATAATACGAATATCACTCTTTAACTCTTCGGTTGTTTGTAGAATATCTTTTAAATCAGAGTCTATCTGTTTAATAATTCTTTTTTCATATGGTTTTGAAGGTTGTTGAGTGTCTATCGCCTTATAATCTATAAAATATAAAAATCTTTCAATTAAATTTTTTATCATTTATATATATACTAGATAAAAAAATGACTAAATTATCAGACTTCTCATTAGATCAACTCGCGGGCGCAGTCGCGTTGGCGTTATCTAGTGTCGGAGCATTATTATTGATTTTATTTAAATCGCGTTGTTCTACGATTGAATATTCGTGTTTATGGGGGATATGTCGCTATAATTGTATGAGAGAGATTAAGAATGATTCTTCCGACGAAGAAACTCCGTCAGAAAATAAAGATAAAAAGAATATTAAAAAAAAGAAGGCTCACGACGGAACTTCCGAATCCGAGCCCGAATCATTATCAATAACGAATCCGTGATTTTGCAATACTTCACATTTTTCGGGAAACTTAACGATAAACTCATTTATTCTTGAATGGTACTTATAATAATTATATAGTGAACGACAATTTAAAACTTCTTTATTTTTTTTATATGTTTTTTGTTTCATTTCTTTATTAGCTTCATAATGAGCCTTCGCCCTCGCACGATTCTTCACTTTAAAATCTTCATTATCTTTATTCTCGTCATATTTCTTCTTATCTCGTAATTGCTTCTTTTTATAAGAATTAATCATTTTAGTGATTTCACTTTCAGAATATTGATTAGTCATATTATATATTATAGTATAGATATTATTTTTTAAGTATTACAATTTTCGGAAAAAGTATCCGTTTGGTTATTTATTCTATAATAAAGATCACCAAACGGCAACTCACCATAATATTTTATAGGTTTTAAAACATTTATTAGATTTTTGGTGTCGGTTAATATGTCGTTGAGAGGTCATACAATCACAAAAAGGACATATTATCGGTTGTAAGACTTTTAATCTATACTTATCAACGCTATTTTTCATTTGTTCTCTATGTGTCTCACGATATTTCTTATAATACTCTTTATCCGTTTCTTTTGTTCTAATCGCGACATTCTTATTAACACATTCATTCTCTATTATATATTTATTCTCTATCAATCTCAACTCGTTTTTTGTTTTAACCTCAACTTCTTCAATTATACTAAACAAAGGATTAACGAAATCTTTACAGGAGCATTTATACCAACCTTTATTCTCTCTCATTTTTTCATTAAAAGTTGAGCCATAATATATCTTTTGACTTTTTTCACAAACTAATTTATATATATATCCCTTCATATTATATATGTTTATGACCCCAATTCTTTATATATTAATCACCAAAGCACTCGCCCACTCCAATATTTCGCCGAATTCTTATCATTTGTTTTTCCGTGTCTAGAATAATATTTCTTTTTTCTCATTTTATCATTATGATCTAAATTAGAATATTCTCCGAGTTTATCTTTGAACTGTTGATATCTAGAATCTCCAAAATGAATTAATCGTTTCTTTTCTCCTTTCATTACATACACAGAATACTTTTTGTTTTTTGCAGTTGATTTAAATGGTTTGTATAATGGCTTATCTTTTTTCATATATAATATAAAACATTTTTATTTTTTACATAAAATAACAATCTAAATGACCGTCCTTGATTACAACATAACGACGGATTTCTAACCAAGCTCTCTGAGTGTACGACCGAATTGCCGAAGTTTTTAAGTCAGGCATAGTCTCTGCGTCCGTGTGTAATTCTAAACCGCGATTATCTACTCGTTGATTCAGACCTTTCAGAAGAAAACCATTCCAAAAGAACCGACCTGCGAACTGAGACTTAGCGCTATGACCTTCAATATAAGCCGCCGCCGTATCTGCTAGACCTCCAACCCCTTCACCCGAATAGGCTTCTCTTGTAATAAATGGGATCATATTACCGACTTCTTTAAGATTATGAAATTGGCGTGCGGGATTCTTAATATCCTGAGGATATAAGAATTTATTATTTACAAACATATTTGAAGTAAGTGTCTGACTATCTCCGACCGCGACTGCGCCATATTTACCTAGAATAGAACGAGCGTCTTTATTAGGATCTTCATATGCAAAATATACCTTATTCACAACCATTCCATTCCCGCCAATATTCCTAACATTATTTTTGGTTTCAAAAGACGCGTCAAAGTCAGCTCCCGAAGCGCTATGATTGGAGAGAGATTGTTTTGATAAACGATAATCAATATATTCAAATGTTAACCCCGAACTAGCCTTCTCAGCAAAATCAGCCATAGTCTCACCGTCATAGAAAATATGATCTGAAATTAGTTTCGTTCTAGTTTGATCTATTTCTAAGGTTTGATTCTGTTTACCTGCTGTTCCGTCAGCTGCGTTTAATGCGAGACGACCTGCTTCCGTGTCCCAAAATAATTGAACCTGAACCCGTTCATTAGGGAGAAGAAATAACGGAATTTGGTTGCCCTCTTTCATATATGGGAATAATTCGTGAAGTTTAATCTGAAACTCAGAACCCGATTCTAGTTTTAAATGCTCTTCTACATTTTTGCCCTGTTGATTATGATTTCCTGTCCCGACATAATCAAATTCAAGATTGTTGCCCTGTCCGTATCCGTTGGCTTTCGTAGAATCAGAATCGTCATAAAATAACTCAAAATCCGTTTGGCGACCTGAAAGAAATTGCTCCCTCTCTTTGTTATGGCTATTAGTGATAAACATAGATTTACAGCCTTGAAGATAATTCCAATCCTCCGTATCACAAATCGTTTTTCCCGAAGTCGTTCTGAGAACTGCGCGACGGACTAAACTATGAATCCCTATATTCGTATATGGAAACGCATTATCCAAAGTCGCCTTTGCTTTAAATCCCACAGATAAACAAGAACCCGCGTGAAGAAAACCTTTTGGAGGTAATTCAAAAACACACTCAGACTGACTGAACGAAATTGCTTCTAACACCTCAGATTCTACTGACATAGCACTTGAAGTCTGAATAGATTTAATATTCATTAAAGAAGGTTGCGAAGATTTAGATTCACTTTTATCAACTGGTACACTTGACGCATAATCACTCTGATTCATTTTATAATAATTATATATATTATTATTTAATTTTAAAAATATTAAAAAAGTCTTTAAAAAATTAATTGAGTATCCAAATGGCGATCTCTATTATAGAATAAAATACCAAACGGATACTTTTTAACCATTTAATTTAGCACCTGCACTCCATTCTGATTATAGATTAATTGAGTTTCAGCATTTACAAACACGAAAATTGAATGAGCGTTTGAACTAGTAAGACCACACTCAACCGAAAGACCGAGTTGCTGTTGAGACATATCAATACCCGAGCCACCTAGATAATTTTCGTAATTTACACCTATACCCCATACAACTCCACCATTTTGAGCGAAACGGTAATCGCGTCCTAGTCCATTCGGAGTTCCTACAATTAGACGATTATTATTTGCCTGACTAATCTGAAAATGACGGGATTTATCAAATGCCGCAACGGAGTTCATTAAATCTCTCGCGAGAATCGGGTCAGCCGCCGCAGTCAGAGGTTCTCCCTTAATATTTGTATCATATGAATAAAGTCGGGGATAAACTTGACCGCCCCTGAGCCACGCGATTTTTTCAACAGGAGCAAGAGTCCCGTCTGCATTAATCGGGGGAAGTGTCGCAAAACCGTCCTCAGATAGATTATTTAATTTAGAAGACGGAATCCAAGAAGTATAAAGAGACTTAACTTTCTTTAATCTCAGATTCATAGCCAGTTGGATATTTGTTGAATTTGCCGTATCATAATAAGAATGAATAGATTGGAAAGTCATAGTCCCCGAAGTTTGTTTCATTAATCTAGATAGTTGATCGGGTTCGGGAGTAATAACAGAACAGATCAATTTCATATCACTTAATTCATAAAACGCGTCCGAGAAATTACTTGTATCGGGAGCAGTTGAAGAATCAGCTGGGAGAACTTCTAAGGCGTTCGCGTCGCTTTCAAGCATTATGGTAAGAGACAATCCCCCAAGAGCGTTCGGCATTAGACTTAAAGGAACTCCTGCATTCAGAAGCCCGCAGGGTAAATGAACGCAGAAATTATTCGCGGCAGTTCTTTGGGCGATAGTTGTTTGTTCTAGATTGTAATTGCTTGTAGTGAGTGCTGTGAGTCCCATATTTCCAAGCGAGTCTTCGGGGGACGAACTTAACGCGAGGTATGTTGCGAGCCAGCGATTCCAGTTCCTCTCGTGAGAAATTGTGGTTTGGTGCTTTAAACTTCTGAAAATTAATTGAGACATAGTAGAATAAACACCGAGACGAGGATTGAGGGCGAGTGCGCCGTCTGCGTCTGCTAATGTGAGATCTTTATAAACTTTATATGCTCCCGCAATCCTGAGAGAGGACGGGTCTAATAGATAATTTCCTTCGGGAATGTCCCAAGTAATTGAAGCCACTCCATTTTTAAAGCTATATTTTCCGTCTGTTGTTTTGTTGCTAGGCGCTAATTCAAGATAACGAGAACTCATTTTATAATATTATTATATATTATAATTTGATTAATAAAAAAAACTTTAAAATAAAATCTCAAATCGTCGCCGTTTGGTTATTTATTATATAATATAAATCGCCAAATGGATACTTTTTCTAACTCTTATAAAAAAAATTTAACTTGCTCCAACTTGAACGGCTGCGAGACTTGATTGACTTTGAGCCTGTCCGATATCTCCTTCGGCTGCTAGACTCTGAACGGCTACGGGTGCGCTAATGTTTTTAGGTGGTGGTGGTGGTGGTTTAGGTTTGTCTTCGTGGTGGTGAAATAATTCAGATATTCCTGAAATAGCGCTTCCAATCAAACCGACTCCAACTCCCGCCGCCATTAGTAAAGGATCTCCTGTTGCTGCTCCGATTATGTCTATCGTGCTACCTGCTTCATTTGTAATGTTTCCGATATCGTCTCCTGTGTTGACACCACCTTTCAGAAATCCACCTCCTTCAACTTGTTTATAAATATCAAAACCGAGATTCCCTGCTCCAATCGCGCCACCTGCTACACGACTCACGCCTTCACCAACAACACTCGCAACTTTTCCGAATGTTGAACCCGCTGTTTCTTCTGCTGCTTCTCCTGCTGCTCCTGAGACTTCTTCCGCTGCTTCCCCTCCTTCTGCTGCTTCTCCTGTTGCTCCCGCGGTTCTTCCTGCTGTCCCTGTGTCTGCTGCGCCTGTACCTTCACCTGAACCCGCTTCTGCTTCACCTGCTTGTCCTGCACCTTCATTCTGTCCGCTTTGTGTTGCTTCCTGTTGTGTTGCGATATCTCTTGCCCCTTGCGCCATTTCTTCGGGGTTGGCTGGTGCGCCTCCTAATGTTGATTTAATTGAATCAATTCCCGCCTGTGCTGTTGATTTAACTTTACTAGCTGCGGCGCTTAAATTATGAAATCCCTTATAACCGCCTTGAACTGCGTCCTTCAATCCTTTCACCTTTGCCCCTGCGTCTGTTAATTCAGAACCGAAACCACCGATAGCCTGTTGTTCTTCTCTTTCGCCTTCGTCTTTATAATCTTTTGTATTTTGTCTCGTTTTCAGATTATATTTAGTCATAGCGTCATTAAACGACTCTTGAAGAAACTGGTTTTTTGCGTTGTCTTCATTCGTTAAGTTCTCTTGTTGACTAAGTGTTTCAGACAATCCATACGAATCCATTTTATATTATTATTATATATTATATTTTTATTGATAAAATTATTTTATCTTTTTTATATATAATGGATAAAGTTAATAGTGTCAGAAAACCTCCTGAAATTTTAAAGGTTAAAGACCTTGACGGAAATGAAAGATTTCCCGATATTCACCCCAATCTGCCGCAGCCACCTTCGTGCTTTATTATTGTGGGAGCGATTAAAAGTTCTAAGTCAAATCTAGTAATAAATTGTCTAGCAAATAAAGATTTTTATTTAAACAAATTTGATATCGTGAGGGTGCTGAGTTCTACCCTTCATATGGATAATAAAATGAAAATCCTAAACAAACATTTTGATTGTGAAGATCATTATTCTGATAAGTTTATAGAAGATATTATCCATAGTCAAGGTCAGTTTGATAAAGAAGATCCAAATAAACCAAAATACTGTTTAGTTCTAGACGATATAATCAGTCCCGAATTCAACAAAAGAACGAATGCATTATCTATGTTTATGCCGAAAATGCGTCATTATATTGATATGTGTATCATATCAGTACAATCAATAAATCATATACCGCCATTAATAAGAGCACAAACGCGAGATATATGTATAGGAAAACAACAAAACTTCAAAGAAGTAATTAAATTACAAGATCAATATGGAGGATTATTTGGAGAAAATGGAGATAAGAAGTTTCTTGAATTATATAATAAAGTTCACAAAGACAAACCTTATCAATTCTTTTATATTAAATTATCAGAAAACCCAATTCAGGCATTCCATAATTTCTCTGAAAGAATATTTTAATCAAGAAATAAGCTAAATATTAAATCTTCGGGGATTCTATATCTTAAATGAAGTCTATTAATTCCTTTTATATTCATATATCTAAATGATAAATGTTTATTGTCTTTAACATTCCCGCAATCTTTTTTACATATTAAAGGTTTAAAGTCTGTTCTGTTCGTCCATATTCTAGTCCTTTTTCTTATCGGGTGATTATATTTACAATAATCACAATCATAAAAAGGGATATCTTTCATAAACGATTGATTTTTTAAAGTTCCCGTCTGAGGATTCTCAATAAACCAATAATGAGGATTAAAATAATTAATTATCTCTAACGCTTTTAATACTAACATATTCGCCCCTTCTATATCAGGCATTTTTTCTGGACGACAGTTATTCATAATAGAATATTCCGTGCAGGGAGGTGAAGCCCATATGATATCAAACTCATTCTTTTCATATTGTTTATAATTAAAATCCATAATATCACATTTATGATCTGCGTCCATAATTAAATCAACTGAAACAGATTCCCAACCTAACATATCACAACATTTCCCAATTGAACGAGTTCCTGAAAACAATTCTAGAACTTTCATTATTATATTATATATATAAATTTATTAATCATTAAATCTTAAAAATGTATCTCTTTCTTTCTATTGTAGCGAATAGAACGCAATCCCGTTTGGTTATATTTTATATAATAAAGAGAACCAAACGGATTTCTTTTAATACGCCATTATAGAAATTAATAACAATTATCAAAATAGTTGTAATCTTCAACAGGCTTATTGATAATTTGTCTAACTTGTTGTCTGACGCTCTCTTCGTGTTTACTGAGCTCTTTTACTTCTTGTTTCTTTTTCTTGCGATCTTTTCTGATAACTTCATATTTCATTATTCCATTAAGAACCGCATTATCTAAATCTTCCTGAGTATAATTCTTATTAGTCTTTTTTAGTTCCTTTTTAACCTCTTCTTCAATAACTCCCGAAGATTCCATAACCTCCTCTTCTTTTGCAGTCTTGTTCGGTCTGACTCTGTGTTTTAATTGTTGAAACTTCTGTTCTTCTTCTTCTTTGTGAAGTTGTTTAATTTCTTTTTTTCGTGCTGCGTTCTCTCTGCGTTTTGCGAGAGCCTTCTCTCGTGCGAGTGCTAGTTTTGCTTTATGTTCCTCAGTCATTACTCGTTTCTTG
>TARA_R110001592_G_scaffold363379_1_pt1 | contig 24446 bp, 32 predicted proteins | sample TARA_R110001592 | Tara Oceans TARA_R110001592 (sample SAMEA4398387) | marine metagenome | biome: Polar Biome; feature: [SRF] surface water layer (ENVO:00010504); material: water (ENVO:00002006), including particulate matter (ENVO:01000060) such as... | depth 5 m | reverse complement strand
ACCCGTGCATCCGCAATAAGCTATGGGGCGGTGCTTTGTGGTCACCCTCCTATTTTGCGTCATCTTGTGGTGGTGCACCGATTGCAATCATTCGGCAATACATCGAACAACAGCAGACACCTGGGTAGTTAACAGGTAGACAGGACACTTAGCAGTGTCCGCGCTATTCATCCCCGCCCTGAACGCGAGGTTTTCCGCGAATTCCGATAAACAGGTAAAGGTTGAAGTATGGTATCCGTCTTTAGTGTTCCATAGTAACGGTCGAGGGCTTCATGTGGCGGCTTATTCTGGTTCAGGACGACCTTCTTTAACTCAGCCCCTCTATAATGCCCCACTCTGGAATATTAACGCTGAAGGGCATCTGTGTTCAGGTTCAGAAGATACCACGTCTAAATTAGGCGTTGATGCAATGGCAATATCGGAGGAAGCAGTTTTTAACACATTGTTTTCCCATTCAGGCACTAGCCTTGTCCTTGCTATCTCAAAAGGAAAGAAGGACGACAAACAATACATTAAGTTTATCAAGCAAAAAGCATTAACTAACACGAAGTTTAAAACGTCTGAAATGGTGCCCATGAAGCAAGCCTTACAGCAATGGGTTAAACAGGATTAATTGTGACTTGTATCACTCTAAAATCAGGTGGAACGTATGGACTGATTTAAAAAATACGGTTATTGTCTGGGTTTTACTGAGTAGTCGCAGGAAGGTGTCACACATGAGGTGTGGCTTTTTTTAATAAAAAAGGTGGTAAGTATGAATAAATCGGAATTGACGGATATTGTGGCTGAAGCGGCTGGCATTTCAAAAGCGGCGGCTAGTAAAGCTATTGATGGTTTCACTGGCGCAGTGTCAAGCACACTAGCGAAAGGCGACCAAGTAACGCTGGTGGGCTTTGGTACATTTCAGGTTCGTGAACGTGCGGCTCGCACAGGTCGGAATCCTCGCACTGGTGTGGAAATTCAGATTAAAGCGGCAAAAATACCAGCTTTTAAAGCAGGTAAAGGTTTGAAAGATAGCGTCAACTAGGTCTTTGTAATACTGTGATCCCTGCCCGCAATGGGCGGGGTTTACAAGCTTCGACACTTGTATTTCCCTCCTAAAATAATTTCACTACACCTCCACTCTCAAAAGAAAACAATAAATAAGGAAACACCATGCTTAAAAAGGGACTAATCGTCTTGATGGCTTCACTTTGCTTTAATGTGTCAGCTTCAGAGCGTGTGCAAGGCACAGGAGTCATTGATCATGTCGTTGATGGCGATACTTATTGGATTAAGGCTGATAGACGTACTGATTTAAGTAAAGTCATTATCAATGCAAAGAGCCAAAACTATCGCTTACAAAAAAACACGTTTAAGGCGCGTATTCTTAATATCAATACTGAAGAGTCAGTGCATAGACAAAAAGATAAAAACACGTCATTTGGTAAGTTAGTATCGGTGCTGGTTAAGAAAGAGTTGAATGGGAAGCGAATTACCTTCATCTGTGACGGCGTGGGATATTATGGAAGGCCATTGTGCAGCGTTTACATCAATAAACAAGATTACGCTTTATCCCTTGTCAATCGTGGACTTTCACCGTATGTAACTAAGTATGGGGCGCATTTTAATAACCATAAAGGCTATGTTTCTGCCGAATTAAAAGCAAAAAGAAACAGGGCAGGATTATGGGGACCAAATAAAGAACAATATGTGAGTGAATTACCCGTCGTGGATTATTCAGCTCAATAATAAAGTGGGCAATGCCGAGCTTAAAACTTGCGTGAATAGAAATGCATGGATAATGGTACCTAACGCATTAAGGAACATAAGCCATGTTAAATGAGCAACAAAAAAATACCCTTCGTAAGCTTTACGATAAATACGGTAGTTCGCAAGAAAACTTTGTTCAGCGAAATACCCAAAAGACCATGATGGCCACCATCATGAAAGAATTCAGTAAAACCTATGACCGTGAAGAGGAACGCCCAGATAACTTCAATACACCTATTGCCGTCGTTGAAGGGCCAACAGGGGTTAAACAAAAACATTAATCCCCCCTTAAACAGTGACTTTAAATAGTGAGATAAAACAATGATAAAACACAACGCAAATAATGAACGTATCAAACGGCAGTATTTTATATTTCTTAAAGAAGCTAAGCGACAAAATGAAAGTTCTGTTGATGGTGTTGCTATGGCAATTAGTCGCTTTGAAAATCACACCAAATTTAAAGACCTTAAGGCATTTCATTTTGAGCAAGCAGTCGCATTTAAAAAGCATCTTGCCAATCAGAATAATCAGCAAACGGGGAAGAAATTAAGCAAGGCTACGCTTAATTCTACTTTGAGGCAGCTGAAAGCCTTTTTTCAAATGGCTAGCTATGCAATCGGGTTATAAATCGCGTCTGAATTATACCGATATGGAGTATTTCAATTTATCTGAGAAAGAAACACGTATAGCAACGGCTAAAAGACAAAAATCAGTACCTACATTAGAACAAATTAAACATGTTATTGAAACTATGGCTTGCACTACCGATATTGAACAACGTAATCGGGCACTGATAGCCTTTACGCTTATAACTGGGGCTAGAGATGCTGCTATAGCTTCTATGAAGATTAAGCATATTAATTTACAGAATAAGAGTATCTTTCACGATGCTAGAGAGGTTAATACTAAATTCAGTAAAACCTTTACCACTCACTTTTTCCAAGTGGGTGATAATATTGAAAAGATAGTTGTTGATTGGATTACTTATTTGAAAGAGGAATTACTATATGGCAATGATGATCCTTTATTCCCTCAAACCAATGTAATTTCAGGTAAAGATAGAACTTTCAAAGCATCAGGTTTTAAAAGGGAGCATTGGAGTACTGCATCACCGATACGCACTATTTTCAAGAAGGAGTTTGAAGCCGCTGGCTTACCTTATTTTAACCCGCATAGTTTTCGTAATACGCTGGTGGTTCTTGGTGAGCAGCGTTGCCAATCACCTGAAGATTTTAAGGCGTGGAGTCAAAACTTAGGACATGAGGGGGTTTTAACTACGTTTTATAGCTATGGTGAGGTACAGCAATCACGACAAGGTGAGATTATTCAGCAATTAAAGCAACCCCGCTCCTCAAATCTAGCTAATGTTGATGAGATTGCAAAAGCTGTTGCTAGAGAAATATCTAATTATAATCAATAGGGTCGATACTGTATTGAAAAGCAAACCTAACAGGATTGATTTTGATAGTGCAAATCAAAAGGTTTACCTGATTTCAACACCAAGTGCTTTCTCCCATTCTTCAATGTGGGGAACTACACTTTTTGTTAGCGATAAGCATTTAGACTCAGAAAACGAAGCTAATACATTTGATAACGCATACTCATGTCCGTTTGAAATGCCTCTTATTATTTCCACTGTATGCTTGCCATTTTTGGGAATATTATCATTTTTAAACCATTCTGCTTCGTGCTTCCACCAATTTGCGGCTGCGTTAATCACTGAAATAGACGATACCCCTGACGAATGGATTGGGCCAAGTGAATAAGCCTCTTTTTTATTAAGATCTATTCCAATAAGAGAGTCATTCAAATGCTGTTGAATCGCAACGAATCCAACTCCAATAAAGTATTCGCCTAGGTCAAATAGGCCATCTGACTCAGGGTCAACTGATCTGGAAATGCATGCCTCAATTTCATATAACTTGGAATCTATAATTTCTAACAGCTTACATAACCGAAATAGCTCTGTATTCACCGTAACACCATTCTCGTCAACTAGTAGCAATGTGAACACTCCTCTTTTAATGAATAACGTCTGAATTATATCGCGTCACTTTTTACTTGATTGGTACTACCTTTGCAACTCAATGGGGCAAACTCCATTGGTTTCACTTAACTTCATTTGCCCATAAGTTTAAATAATTTAACAGTTCGATAAATGAACCATCTTCAGCAAGTAGAATATCGAATATATTCGAAAGTGGGTATGGCTCCCAAACATCAACGGAAAGGTTTTTGAAGATTTTTATCGTTCCTTCAGCCTGCTTAGTTAAGTCCGTTTTATTCCATTCGTCATTATGTTTCCAATAGTTAGCACATGCATTAGTGATTTGTGCATATGACTTACCGCTTGAATGGTAGGGGCCTTTCAGAAAAGCATCCCTCTTATTCTCTCCTTCATGAACGGATGATAGAAAAGTTTGGCATATAGCGAACCCAACACCCAAAAATTGTTCATATTGATCGATTAGACCGAAGGTGTCGGGATCAGAATGATCAGCCATATCGACTCTATAATTTTTTAACGCTAGATCAACCGGCTTAATAGTGTTTGTTATATGCACCAAATTGTAATGAGTCTTCATTAGCCTTCAATCTCTGACATATTAACCTTGTATAGGGTTAGCTGAGTTTTGTTTGATTGGCACAACATTTGAACTATTAAATAAGCTATCCACATAATCAGCCCATGCATTCATCATTTTGAACCGTTTTTTATGCATATCACCTCGTGCATAGGCTTTTTCAGCTTCATCGGTTAAACCGTGAGCCAATGCAAATTCAGCTAATCTATATGGAAACCCAGTTTCTTCACCAATATAATCTCTAAATGTGCTTCTAAACCCATGAACGGTTACATCCTTTCTATTCATACGTTTAAGCACTGCTGACATTGCACCGTTGCTCATTGGTTTATCAATTTTTAAGCCTGAAAAGACATACTCACTTACACGAGGCAAAGGTTCTAGTAACTGAATAACCGCATCAGACAAGGCTACTCGATGTGCTTTTCTAGCCTTCATTCGAGCTGCCGGTATATTCCACTCCTTCTTTTCAAAATTAAATTCATCCCATGTGGCAAAGAGTACTTCTCCAGTACGTGATGCTGTCAGAATAATAAATCGTAATGCCTGTGCTGCTGAACCTTCCATTTCTTTAAGTTCAACCATAAATGCGGGCATATCCTCATACTGTAAAGCATTATGGTGCTTTAGCTTACCTGCCTGCTCATATCGGATTTGTTTAACCTTCTCAGGTTTTGGGTAGAATGTATCTAATAAGCCTTTCCAAATTGCTGGATTCAATGTTTCACGGTACTTGTTAGCAATAGCATAGGATATTACTGATTCAATGCGTTGACGTACACGATTGGCTGTTTCGGTTTTCGTGTTCCATATTGGGTCTAAAACTAACCTTACATGCTCTATCTCAATATCCTTAACTGGCATATCACCTATATGTGGATATGCATAAGTCGTTAGTGTATTAGTCCATTGTTGAATGTGCTTATCATTACTCCACTGTACTTTCATTGTTTCAATATAATTTTCAGCACAGACCTTGAAGGTCTTATTTTTTAGATTATTTTCACGTTTAACTAATTTTTCAGACTCAAATAATTCGGCTTTATTTTCTCGTTTCTGGCCTATAGGATCGATCCCTCGGTCAACTAATGCTTTTGCTGCTGTTGCTTTCACTCTAGCCATCGCTAAGGTATTTGTTTTTGAGTGATAACCTCCAAGACCCATCAATTTTCGCTTCTTATTGAATTGATACCTGAATGCCCAGCTTTTTGAACCGCCCTTAGCAATATATAAGTACAAACCTTCGCCATCAGAATACCATTTCGGTTCTGACAAACTCTCTACTTTAAGTGCTGTGAGCTTCTTCTGAGACATTTTTATACCACCTGATATTTTTATACCATTTTTTATACCACAAATGTATCAGATTTTAATGAATCTTAAAAGACCCCCTTAGACAACAAACACCAATAACCGCATTAAATATAGCCATTACACGATATACAGCTTGACTTATTGGACATCAAAAGAACTAGGATCGGCGGACTGACTCTCCGCCAGCACGGTCAGCTAAGCCTCTGTTTTCAGGGGCTTTTTTGTTTCTACGGTTTGAGATTTACGCTCAGGGTACCAGTCATGGTACCACTTCAATTACAACACCACCCAATACTAGACGGTATCCTTAATAGATAGCGTAAACCTCCACGAAACACACCCTATCTTAAATGTAATCGTGATGACGTGAGTGAGTACCTATAAGAATCAACGTAGCGCGCTGTATGGCACGTTAAATAGCCTTAGTTGCCTGCTGAACAACATAGTTATGGTAACGGGGCTCTATGGTTAGCCTAAGCTGTTGTAATTGAGAACACGAAAAAAATATAGGCTGAGTTTTTTTTGAGAACCTCTCCTGTCAGATTAGACCCCCTACAGACCCTAGATGAGATCATGAGAGTGGTTTGTTCATATCTACTGCTTGATACACACGCGATTAGCAAACCTGGCCTAATAGATGTCATACCCCGTAAGTATTCAACCGCTTGGGGAGCTACCTACCCCACCACCTTTTATTAGCTCATAGGGGGGGGTTAGTTGCGGCTGTTATATTTTATTCAGGTAATTGGTGAAATTGGCAAGTGTTATGATGGGATTTTAAGCTGGAGCAGATCGTCTGCTTTGTGCCAGTAGCAGTCATTCGTTTAATGCCCACTTAAGGGGCTGGACACAGTTTGCTAAAATGAGTAGCGAAGCAAACTGAGCAAACTGTTAACAGTCCCGCTTGAAGTGCTTGTTAGGCATTTTTACTAATATGGATGCCAATGTTCTGGATTTTTTCCTTTAATAGCCACATAGGAAAAAGGCCAAAATAAGATTGTCATAATAATTATATTAAAAAATGTTTTGATTGTTTCGTCTAATGTTAGCGATTCAAGGATTAAGTCATGCACAGAATCCGCAAATACAATTAAGATTAAAAAAGATAAAGGGATTGCTAGAAAGCGAACTACAACGTTTACTTTAGCCCCTGGCTTTAATATTGATGCAAAAAAAGAACTATCCATATTTTATACACTCCTGTGGGATATTGACTAAATGCCTAACGATTTAAGTAAGGGGCGGAGCGGTAGCGACGTCCCAGCGAACGGTAGTGAGCGAACTTGACTTGCTTTTTAGGTGTTTTACTCTGACAAAGTCCGGTGTACACGAGCACTTGAGTCCATTAAACAAATATATACTAACTGAACTAAGTGCTCAGTTTCACTAGGTTTAAAATTATCGAACACCACAAGGCTGAAATTTCCATCACTAGCCTCAGTGTCTATGTATCTTTGCCCCAACGAGGATAGGTTGTTGTGCGAATGAGAGCATAACTCTGAGTATATGGCCCTGTATTCGTGTGATTTGTCCGCCTTCTCAAATTTTTGCCACTGTTTCAACGGCTTGTGACCTTTTGATACTAAATCATCGAACTCTGATTGCCACCTCACCTCTTGGTCTTGAAAGTCAGCTATTCCAGTTAAGTATGAGTTATCTAAATCTTTAGAATTTCTCAGTAAATCGAGACGTTCTTTCAATTGCGCAGCTTCCAACCCAAAACCGTATTTAGGGTCATCATGCAAATTCTTAAAGTCTATATAGGCTTCTAAAAGGGCTCTGCATACCATAGGCATTGCAGCTCGTTTCCCTAGTTGGTGTAACGCTATAAAGGTGTCGCTGTATTCTATGATACTAAAATAAAAAATAACCAATCCACGATGCCATGGATGGCTTTTATCAAATCGTAACCTATTTAAATCGGTGTAGGCGTTTTGATATAACTTTTGAAGTTCTTCAATTTCCACGCAGGCACCTAACGCTAAGCTATGCCGCCACTTTGGAGTTGATTTGTTTTGTGCTAGCGAAGCGAATAAGCACAAAACGAAGCAACGGAAAAGTGGTCGGTATGAGCGCCTTGTTAAATTTTATTTAGCACACCACTCTCGCTAAGAATTGGTTGCGCCCATTGATAAAACTCTGATTTATCTTCACTCCACGGCCACAAACCATCAGTTGTAGGCCAAACCATTTGTAACATTTCAAACTCACTTCCGTTGTGCAGCCAAAGGCCCCACCCGAAATATTCTTTATAGTGCTTCTTAGCCACTTTAATAAAACACACATCGAAGTCTCCTAAAAAATCAGCGTAAAATTTACCAGATTCAAAGACCTCACCGGCAAGAATACGGTTTTTGTAATTATTGGCAATTGAATGAGCTAGTTCAGATTTAAGGCCGAGAATCACTACATCAGGTTTGTTTTGTTTTTTATTAATACCAATGGAGTAGGTAAATGAAGGCTCTCCTTCACCTTCTGCGACATTGAGTACATGGCATCCGTATTCTTCGATATCGTTTAATGCTTTTTGATCTCTATCGTCCAACTCTATACTTCCTTGAAATTTAACTTGTTGTTAACGGGAACAGGAATTCCCAGTAATTCTTATACATATAGTGACTATAATTCCCTGTAATCATACAATCAAGCTAAAAGCGGGAATAACGGTCGGTAGGTATATCACCCTCTCTTCCAAAGTATATATTACTTAGTCCAATAGATTGAGACGCAATGTCGGCTGTGGGTCGAATAGCGACCTTTGAACGATTAGTCGAAAATGTGCCACAAGCGGTTACATGTTTGTTATGCATTAGCCTTCTGGAAATATTATAAATGTGGTATAGCCTGTCTCTGACTGAGGTATTTATGCCGAGCCTACAGTACTGTTAATAAAGCTACCTTCCTTATGGTTATTATCTCCTCATTACCCCCCCGATATAACAAAAAATTTGCTTAGGCTCTGTTAAATGAGCATCCATTCCAAAGCGTCACGTTCATACAGACGGCATTTCGCCTGTTAAATTTGAGGATGCGTATTTTTCGGAATTACAATCTGTCTAGTGAAAGCCGGGAAGTCCAGTCACAGGTTTGATTCCTGTCAGGCGCACCATTTGGTATTCAGTCAAATGGTCATCTTTAGTTAATTTACTTCCGCGACAAAGCTGTAACAAACTAAAATAAGAAGTAAATATTTCCCATTAAAACGAATTTCAGCCATTATTAATTAATGGCCTGCTTGTCAGTTAATCTGTCCATTCATGTACATTTTTGACATTCCAACAGTCTAAATCAAACATAGTAATAGCAAGAAGTAGTTACAGGCTTTTTCACTTTCTTTTATTTTTCTCAGGCAGAACATCTTGGATCGCTTCAAGATTTTTCCAATCAGGTATAGGAGTAGCTCTTCCCTTTTCTGGTGTAAAGATGGAGTTTTTTATTTTTTTATAATGATGAATATATCTAGGACAGTTGATAAACATGTGGTCAATCGTTACTCGAATGATTAGCTGGGCTTCTGCAAATTCACTTAAAAGTTCATCATCTTCATAAACATGAGCGATGCCATGTAGTCTAAGCCTTTGTGGATTTTCAAAGTCAATAAAAAGCATACCTATTTTATGATTAAGACTCATGTTGCCGATAGATAAAAACATGCCATTGCCATCGTAGTCAGGAAAAGCGATGGTGTGCTCATCAATAACCCGAACAAATCCAACGGGTCCACCTTTGTGAGAACATGTCGGCCAACCTTCATTATTCGTTGTAGAAAGAAAAAACATATCTCTGCTTTCAATAAACATCTTTTCTTCTTCGGTCACCTTATTATGATAAATAAGTTCAACTTGTCTCTGTGCAAGCTTTTCCGTTCCAAATGACTGTTGCCATTTTTTTGAACCTGCGTGATAAGGATCGCTTATATCAGTCATACTTTTGTTCCTATAACAATGCTTCTGAAATGGATGCGACTCAACCTTTCTTTGGTTTAGCATGCACAAGATTAAATAGCGTATCTAAGCGTTGATTTTCTTTAGCATCATTAGGAAGAAGATAAGCAAACAGGACATAAATACTCATGTTTACGACCAGAGCGAGTGTTCCTGATGTCAGCCCATAAGCCCAAGGAAGCGATTCAGGAAAATTGAACTCTAAAAACACAGCTGTAATAAAACCAGCGGTCATCCCGACTATTGCACCTTGTTTATTACCTTTTTTCCAGAATAATCCCATAAATTGCGGTACTGCAATTTGAATAATACCTTGATAAGCCATTACAGCTAGAGCAAATAAGGCAGGCAATGTCATCGTGGCTAACCATGCCGAAATGATGGTAATAATCACCATGCCAACCTTAGCAATAATAATAAGTTGTTTAGGATCGAGTTTGAAATAGTTACCGATTAAATCATTAGCAATTTGAGCACCATAGGCTTGGATATTGCCATCGGTATGCCCCATCGTCGCAGCTAAAACGATGACGCCAGCTAAACCTAATAGTATAGGGCCGCCTGCTTGATTGGTGACGATAAACCACACATCTTCAGCATGACCCTCAATCGAAGGTAATCCTGATGCATACATACCAAATAGCAGCAGTGACACGCAGAATATAAGTGATAAAGGCATGGCGATGGCGGCTGATTTTTTCAGGGTTTTAACGCCATCAGCGGTGAATAATCTCACAAAAATATAAGGCCAACACCAACCACCTATGGCGCCAGTCAGTACTAAACTAAACAGCCACAACGGGCCTTGATCAGAACCTATGCTGGGAATGGTGAACATATCGCTATCCATCGTGTTCAGTGTGACGTCTTGCGTGGTTATAATCCACACAACCAACCCAATTAGAATGAGGCTACCGCCAATATAAGCGACTATGCCTTGAAACATATCTGAGATAACCACGCCACGCATACCTAATCTGACGGTCCAAAACTGACGGATCACAATCACAAGTACGCCCAACAATACAGCCATCGAAAAAGAAAGTTTGCCAAAGGATAAATGAACAAACATCACTCCTAACGCTTGCATACCTAAAATTAACCACGGTATTCCCGATAAAATACCAATTACGGCTGTTACCGTTCGAATATGCTGGGAGTTATAACGCAAAGCCAGTAAATCAGGCTGAGTCTTCAAATCAAATGCTTTGCCCCAGATCCATACTGGTTTTGCCATTACATACATCAATACGACTGTCAGTAAACTATATGTAAGTACGTAAAAAGAAATCACACCGCTCGCAGCTGCCATTCCGGCAAATGCAGTGAACATGGCGCCGGGATACCATGTATTTAAAAAAGACATCGCTTGATATTTAGCACCAAATGAACGGCCAGCTACCGCATATTCGGTGAAAGAATCATTCGTCTGCTTAACTTTATGAAGAATAAAGATTATTACTGCAAAAAATACGGCCACTAAGCCAAAAGTAATGATCATGACTCAAACGCTCCTTGTTTCTCTTCAACTAAATAAGCTGCAATTAAGCTACATACAATGCAAACCGCCACACTAATAAAGTAAAACAACGTGGCAGGCATACCGAAAATGAACGTCATCCGATAATCATTCACTATCCAATAAATAGGTGGCGCCAGCGCTATAATGGCGTCCAAGTAGAACCAAACTATTATAAAAGTCGGCAATCCGCTTTGCATTTCTCTCTCGTTCTTATTCATAAGAATCCTTGTTTATTTTTATGTTTTTATATTTATCTAGGATGCAACGTTCATTTTTAATGCAGAAAGATGTTTTCCAGCTTATCGAGACAATTTGGCCAATCTGCTTTATAGGCATCACAAGCTTGCATCGTCTTCATTCTACTTTGCGTCAGTGTTAATACCGTTTCTGATGCGCCTATTTCTGTCAGTTTAATTTCAAGTAAGGTTTCGATATCTCGAATAACGTCTATAGGCCCGCTATATTGCCAAGATTGAGCGATATAGCTGTATGGCGTAACCACTTGATAAGTACCATTGATAAAATGTTGGGTGCCATCAGGACTTTGTATCTCTATCTTTATTTCACCATTACGTTCTGGGTTATTGATTATGCTCGTGATGACATTTGGATCGGGCGCTAACCATTGCTGCATAAGCTTGGGTTCTGTCCATGCTCTAAAGATTGCCTTTGACGATGCCGATATGGTTCTGACTAACACTAATTCTTCTAATTCACCTTCATTCATTAAGCTCTCCTTCTTGTTTTAAAAGCGATTCCAAAGCATTCAAACGCTTATTCCAAAAATCTCGGTAATAAGAAATCCAGTGTTCTGCCTCAGCTAATGATCCAGACGAGAATGTACAAAGATGCGTGCGTCCAACTATTTTTCTGGACAGCAAGCCGGCCTTTTCTAACACCTTGACATGCTTTGATGTGGCAGCAAAAGAAATAGAAAACGGCTCGGCAAGTTCACTGATCGTGCAGGATTTTTTGTCGACAAGCAGTCTTAGCATTTCTCTCCTTGTTGGATCAGCTAATGCATGAAAGACGTTATCGAGTTGCTGCGAATTATATTCAACCATAAAGTTTAATATATTCAAGATTTATCAAATAAGCAAATTTAAACGGGTATGACAAACCAAAGTTATTTTTAAATAAAATTAGCTTGGTTGACTGTCACTATTTTCTTATTAGATATACATTCAAGTAACCGGCCATGCCCCAAAAACATCACTAGAGAACTTCCGATTGTTTGTTAAATTATTACTTTGGCAACACATAAGTTGTGAAATATGAACATTTATCGTAAAATATACGCCATTATCACAAAATAATTTTATGTGAAAGATCTTTAAATAGGAGATAAAATTATGTCAGCAATTGAAAAACAACAAATCTCCCGAGATGCTGTATTAGCAAAAGCGATTGTTAATGTCGCAGATCAACTAGGTCTGAAGCAATCCGAAATTTCAGCCGCCATTGGTATGCATCGCACTGCTTTTAGCAAATTAAAAAGCACCCCCTCACTCGATCCCACATCTAAACAAGGCGAGTTAGCTTTAATCATGGTACGCATTGCTAGATCTTTATTTGCATTAACTGGTGGCGATGAAGTCTGGATAAAACGCTTCATGCACACTAAGAATAAAATTACTGGCGGCGTGCCGGCTCAACAGATAGCAAGTATCGAGGGCTTAATGGCTGTGCTTCGTTTTGTCGATGCTATTCGAGGTAAGGTTTAGTGATTTGGGAAGCTTGCAAAGGCAAAAATCATATAGGTCATCTTTCCGGCACGCTGTATCGTCTAGTAGAAAGCCAAGAGCAGGTTGCGACAATGGGCTATGTCGACACATTGGATGAACAAGCTGTACTCGAAGAGTTGCTCGAAAGTGTAAAACCGCCCTACCCTGATGGCTTAAAAGACTATCATTATTTATTAACCACGCCATTTCGTTACCCACCATTACATTGGGGATCGCGTTTTGGCCAAACCAATGAGCCTAGTCTTTTTTATGGTGGTTGCAATCCAAGCACTACGCTGGCCGAATCTGCGTATTATCGGTTTGTTTTTTTGTATTCAATGGAGATACAAACAAGTACTGAAAAAATGCGTTCAGAACACACGATGTTCTCAGTTCGTTATCAAACCAATAACGGTGTGAAACTGCATTTGAAACCGTTTGCTGATTATTTAGCTGAACTTACTGATCCACAAGATTATTCTCATACTCAACATGTAGGTTCATCGATGAGAAATGCTGACGTTGATGCATTTTTATACGTATCTTCTCGCGATCGTCAACATGGTCTTTGTATAGGAATGTTTAATTCTAGTCCATTCAAAGATCTTGAACCTCGAACTATGACACAGTGGCTATGTGAAACAAGTGAAAAAGACGTTATGTTTAAACAGATCGGGGAAAATAATGTTGTGAAATACTCTGTCGACGATTTTTTGATTGCAGGTAAACTACCTTTACCTGCATAAACATCGGCTATTTTAATAAAAAATGCTGATTCAAAGTTGATATTTAATTTCTAATATTTAACACGGTCAACAAAATTTGTCGGATATTTTAAAGACAACACATCCAATTATCTAAGTATTACCCCAAAACAAAATTAAAAAGTTAGATTTAGACATAATAATTCAATTGCTACTCGTTGTGTATTCCATACTAAACTGCTAACGAGTCCAGAATTTGCTGCCAATGCTGCTAAACCGAAAGCCAATAAATGGCACTGTAGCTTTCGATGCCGATTAACCGTCCGTTTCGTGCCAATAATGGTCATTGGCAAAACGTTCTGGTGAACCAATCGTACTATCTCTCAAGGATTAGGCATTGCTTATATTCCTGAAAAGGAATTTTTGATGTATATACACGATGGTCGTTTATAAAAAGTGCTTGAAGATTGCCGCCCCTCATTTTCAGGATACCACGGTTATTATCCAAACCGAAGTCAACCATCCCTGCGTTTCACTTGTACTCAATGCCCTACGAATCAGTAGCGCTAATGGCTAATATAATTTTAAACTTGATCGGGAAAATCTAACATGGCAATAGAATTACTGAGAATATAAAATTAAAAAAATCCCCGTTAAGTATCATAAGACCGCTGCGTATTTACTTTCAACAGCAGTCGCCCCTATTTCACGTTAGTGAACGAAAAACACGTGCTATAAAATCTAATATCGCATCCAACAACGGTTTATATGACTATTTTTAGTCGTCTTATTATTAATTAGCCTACTTATTTTCTTTTCGTATCGCAGCGTATACTCCAACCATTGCACAACACAGTGCAAATGCCCCAAAAGCAAACACAATATCACCCGGCACTCGTAACCAAACCAAAGTTTCCATCATAGGGCTGTGGATAAATTCGGCAGAACGAGCATACCAGTAACCATGGACATTCACGTTATAAGTCTGCCAGATCCCCGCTGGTAATAAAGCAAACAAAAGCATCATCGCTAACCCAATATTCAAGCTCCAAAATGCGCGATTCATCCAACGATGATTCCATTGATAGTTAGGCGCCATTCCTCGAAAGCAAAAAAGCATCAAACCGATACCTAGCATGCCATACACACCAAACAGAGCACCATGACTATGAGCTGCGGTAGTGTTTAATCCTTGCATATAATAAAGCGCTAGAGGCGTATTAATTAAGAATCCCAATAGACCAGCACCCACTAAATTCCAAAAAGACACCGCTGCAAAAAACTTAAGTGGCCAGCGATAAAACTCTGTCCATGTTGCTTGACTCTCTAGTTTCGCGTGTTGATAGGCTTCAAAGCCAATCACGGCTAATGGCACGACTTCTAACGCAGAAAAAACGCCTCCCAGAGCAATAACTGAAATAGGTGTACCACTCCAATATAAATGATGAAAAGTACCCAGCACCCCCCCCGCTAAAAAGACTATCGTGGCAAAAAGAACAGAGATGGTGGCTGTTGAGGCTCTAAGTAGCCCCATTTTTACAAACAACAATGCAATGATCGTTGTTGCAAATACCTCAAAAACACCTTCTACCCAAAGATGTACTACCCACCAACGCCAATATTCCATAATGCTAATATGCGTATGTTCACCCCAAGCAAGACCAGCACCATATAACAAGCCGATAGCCACAGAAGATAATGCTAGTAAAATAACGAGTGAATAATGTTCATCCTTTTTGCTAATGGCTGGCCATAAAGCACGAAACATCAATCCCAGCCATACAAGTAATCCGACAAAAAGAAATATCTGCCAGAACCTTCCCAAGTCAACATATTCATAGCCTTGATGTCCAAACCAAAAATTCATTGTTAAATTACTAAAAAATTGATTGATCCCCAACCATTCACCAGCAAATGAACCGACAACAATAATAAGTAAGCATACGTATAAAAAATGCACACCGTAATGTTGATACTTTGGTTCATGTCCTGATATAAGTGGCGCAACATATAGGCCTGTGGCCAGCCATGCGGTTGCTATCCAAAATACGGCTAGTTGTGTATGCCACGTTCTAGCAACGCTATAAGGTAGAAACTCAGACAGTGGGAAACCATAAAAGTCTTGCCCTTCTACTGCATAATGAGCAGTGATAGTCCCTAAAATGATTTGCAAGCCAAACAGAGCGATGACCGTCCAAAAATACTTCGCCGTTGCTCGCATTGATGGTGTTTGTATTGCTTGTGCAAGTAAATTATCTTTGGCGACACCGCCTTCTGGTTTAAGATCATCTCGCCAAGTATCGTATTGTTGAACATAGAACCAAACCAATGCTCCTATCGCACCAAGCAATAAAATAATACTGAGTAATGTCCAAATCAATAAGCTTGCAGGAGGTGTGTTACCAACTAAGGTGTCATAAGGCCAGTTACTGGTGTATGAAATGTTATTGTTCGGACGATTAGTTACTGCACTCCAACTCGTCCAAAAGATAAAAGATGACAACGCGTGCATATCAGCATTGTTGAGCGTAACCGCTGTTGAAAATGCATATTGCTCACGTAATTTACGCGATACTTCTGAATCACTAACTTGAAAGATATAAGCATAATGACGGGCTACTTGCTGCACTGCTTTAGCTCGTCTATCGCTTAAAGTGATGATACCTGTAGATCTATTCCATGTGTTTTCACGTATTTCTAAACGCAAACGTGCTTTTAATGCTTCTTGCTCGGGCTTTTCATTAGCTTCAAAAGCTATTCCATCTCTTTCTAAAGAAGCAATATCAAGCATTGCTAACGCTTCTCTATGTAACCAGTCAGCACTCCAATCAGGCGCTAAATAACTACCATGCCCCCAAATCGACCCTTTTTGCATACCACCCAGAGATTGCCAAACATTTTGGCCCCGTTGAATATCCTCAAGTGTGAAGATTAAATCGCCTTGCTCGGTCTCAACTTGAGATGGCATGGGAGGCGCTTGTTGATAAATCTCACGACCAAAAAATAAAAGCACGGAGATACTAATGAGGGTGGATATGGCTAAAACTAGCCACAATGAACGCTTACTAAAAACACGTTTGTAATTACTCATAAACTTCTCCGCAAATTATTATTTTGTTCGCATGATGTAGATAACGCGAATAGCTTCCTTGAGCACCAAAAACGCTAAAATAAAATTCTTTCTAATTTAATCATCAAGCTAAGTTTATGAGTTATCAAAATTGCTAATGAAAACTTAGCATTTAAATTTAATTCTATTTCACTACAGATTATAGTGTTATTTTTTCTGCTTGTCAGTTAATAATATTTAAATAGGCATTAGGCAATATAACTTACTTTTTTTAGGCTTAATTCAATGTCTATTTTGGGTCGGAAACGGTCAGATCTCACCTGCTTAGTTGGCAGTTACGCTAGTAGCGTTGGCAGTGATTTCTGGACTCGACTGGCAACCATCACTGGAATCAATTGGCAATCTCTTTGGAATAACTAGTCCATAGAGGTTTGTCTCGTGACGACAATAATGACCTTTTCTTCATGATTGGCAGGCTCAAGGTAGCCGTGACACCTGTTGAATCAAGAGTCACCTTAACCATTTCGACCCCTACCCATTTTAGCGTCAACCGTTTCATTCCTTTTACTGCGTCCTTCGTGGATACAGAACAAGACTTTAAACAATTCATGGAAGTAACAACCGACTATCTTAAAGAAAACCTAAAACAAGACATTCAAGAAGTGAATCAAGCTGAACTCGATCACGGTCAATACATTGGAAGAACGACGTAATGCAAACGATTAGCCCTTAAGGACAAACTTTATTGTCGCTACAAACCCTCCAAAGCCTGATAAATTGTTAAAATCCGCAATCGAACGAACACTGTTCGCCTTATATTTTTGTTCGACACAGGTAAATCCTGTATGATTACTATCAAAATAATCACAAATGGATATATCGAAATGGCTGATTCAATCGAGAAAAATACAATTGAAGAGCGTGTCCTTGCTGCCTGTAACGAATTATATGCCGGCGGCACAAAACCCACTGTCCGACTTGTACTTTCCATGCTTCCTGACATTAGCAGTACAAGTACCATCCACAAGTATTTCGCGCTCTGGAAAGAAGAACTCGAAGCTAATCAAAAATCTCTCTACGATAAACTGGGTTTCTCATCAGGATTTACACAAAGCTTTATGAAGGAAATCACGCGGTTTAGCGTAGAAGCAGAACAGCGATATAAAGAACAAGCCCAAGATGCAAACGAACAACGTGATGTAGCGATTGATGGCTTGTCTAAATCCGAAGACCGATTGCATAAACAAAATGCCTTAATCGAACAAAATGAAAAAGAAATTAAAGAGCTTCAGTCCGAACTGATAAAAGTCCAAGAGAAGTCAAAAGCAGAATTGGCCTCACTCGAAAAATCAAACGAAGTTATTGTCACAGAATTACGTCAGCAGCTTGTTAACTCCACCAACATCAATGACGCCCTTTCCAAAACGAATGAAGCACTCCGTACAGACATCTCCAAAGCCGAATTAAAGCTAGAAGGCAATCAAGAGTATGTTGCAGAGGTTAAAACTCAAAACAGCAGCTTGAACACTGACAATAAAGCATTAAATGCAGCATTGGCCGAGCTAACGAAAACCGTGGCAACGCAAGAAGCGGTTCTATCGGGCAACGAGAAACTTATTAAGAACCTGGAGAGTGCAACATCTTCAGCACAAAAAGAAGCGTCTAAGTCAGACAGTGAGCGTTTATCAGTGGCACAGTTATTGGAAACTACTCGTTCTCACTTGGATGACAGTAAAGAGCAGCTTGCCCAAGCCATTGAAAAAATGTCCGAGTTGCGTAAAACCGTTGATGAGCAATCGACTGTCATTGCTAAATTAACCGCTTAACCTTAACTCTTCCCCACCCTGTTCAAACCATGTATTGTAATCCGCTTCTGACAGCCTAAAATTAGAAGCAGTGAAAGTAGGGGGGGGGCTGTTGATATATTTGGCTACTTTTTTAAGAGAGAGGTACACTGTTTGACTACCTGATGGCGTTGGAATGTTCGCGCTAAAGCTAATTCCGGCTTTTGCTGCTTCATCAATAGTATATTTGCCTTTCAAAAGCTCAGACTCCCTAGTTTTGTTACGCTAATTATTTAAAATTGAAACCAGAATCGCATTAGCTTCGTCTACAATATGTGCCGGTGCCGTTTCGACTTTCTTGGCTTGTCTTGCTGATAAATCCATCATCCTAACGCCGTTAACTAAAATAACGCCTTGCGTTTCTGTTCCTGCGCCCATCAATGGCACTGTAAAACCTTCAATCCGTGCAAAGTTGCCGCCTTGCGTAATAGGTGCAATTAAGACCATGCCTAACCTGTTGTATTCAATTGGTGATAGAACGATGCAAGGTCTAAATTCCCCTTGTGTTTCACGGCCAACGGTCGGGTTTAAGCAGACTCTGACGATATCGCCTTTTTTAAATCCGGTAGCTTTCACCATTTCTCATTACCAACGGCTTCTACGGCATCCCATTCTTGAAGCGCTGTTGGCATTGGTGCAGACAGATCGCACTTGGCGATAAGATCTTTCAATTGATAAACAGGCTTAGCATTACTAATCACAATTTTGCCACCGTTTTCCTCAATTGTGATTGTGTCACCTTGGCTAAGGTTCAGTTTCTTGAGTAATGCAGCAGGGATAATCGCACCCGCTGAATTGCCTATCTTTCTAATATTTGTTTGCATATCATGCTCACTCTTTTCTGATTTATCGTGTCACTATTATAATTGATTTTTTCATGAGTTGTAACATTGTTATAACTTTATTTTTAATCCCATGCTTGCATGACTAACGTGTGTTTTTCTTCCCCAACCGCCTGCAAATAAATTTCACTGGTGGCCGTGTCTGAGTGGCCTAATAATTGGCTCACTATATGAATTGGTAAGGGTTTTTCACCTGATAGCATAGCTATCCCAAACCCATGCCGTAACCCTTTGCATGTAGCTTGCTTGCCTTTGATATTAGCTCGTTTCATTACGCGCTTAACCATTCGCCACGCTGTCGCTAGATGTCGAGTAAAAATAGGCTCACCGGCTTGCTTACCAAGTCGTTGAATACGTCTAATATCAAACACTAGATCTAGTTGCTAAATTAATCGACTTGCCACCGGAACAGATCGGTATTCTGGTATTTTTTTATTACCGTGTCGATCAAATTCACGCTTTGTTAATGTTCTAAATTTTAATGGGCAGACGCTTGCTCATCTTCCTCAAAATTAGCAATTAGATGGCCATACTGATTGGCTCTTAATTCTTCATCGCTAAAGTTTTGTCTGATCTCATCATATAAGCCTTTTAGCTCCAGTTTTTTGATTTCGGCATGAATCCGCTCATCAAAGGTCAAAGGCTGTGTCACCATTACTTCCGGCTCGTCAATCATGTGCTTATGTGAATACGGCTCTGTGTATATTTTGGTTTGAATTTGCTTGCTGATCCCGTTCATCGCTCTTTTAAAGTTGAACTTGCTACCCTGCTTTTTTTGCATACCAATTAAATCTGAAATAATCCAAGCGTTTAATTCTTCCGTATTGGATATCTCAGTCACATTTGAGCAGTGCCTAATTGTAGAGTTAATGTATTTCCGTTGAATTCTGTTTGGTACACGGGTATCGAGAGAGATAGGTTGATCGAGATTAAGTACTTGTGAGTAACGTTTCTTATATTCTGAATGATGCTTCACCTTAAACGTAATTTTTTCACTATCACGCTTTTTACTATAATCGACCTCAATATCATATTCTTTGTGCTTATTGATATTTTTGACCGCTGGCTTGAGTACCTGGTCATTAAAATACTTCCACTCTGGATATACATTTTTCTCAAAAAATCCCATCTGTTTTCGTAAATCAGTAATTGTAATGTCAAACGTAGACTTGAAGGAATGGGACTTAAATATAGCGTAAAGTCGCTGGCCATTACCTGTAGTGATTTCTTTGAGAAGCTTTAAATCTAGTTGAGCGTATTTCTCAATAGGAACCATTTCTTCATAAATTTCACTTTGAATTCTGACCAGCACATGTTCACGGTCATTTTTTGGATCATAAGTGATTCTGGGAAACATCGTGATAAAGTCAAAGCCCATCTGCCCAGACTCATCATCATTGAGTGCATTTCTAACCCGCTTATCCATTAAACCTTCAGCTGCCTGTCGAAGTTGAGCGCTACGGTTTTTAATATTAAATAATGTTGGGTCCAATCTGTTAATCGGAACCCTTACAGTGATATTTTCTTCTGTGAAAGAAGCAATATAATGATCATTTCTATCGAGATAGAACTCTTTAACGATGTTATAGATTTCGATAAATAGAAACCACTCAATCTTCGTCCAACTATTATCGTATTCAGCCAAACTAAATGACTGGTTGATAACTCTGACTTCACGTTCTGGAGGGACGGGGTGATAGTGTGCGATTAGCTCACCATCCAATGCGACCACCAACTCATCCTCAGTTAATGAGGGTTTTATTTCTTTGCCAAGGAGGTCAGTTGGGTTCTCTTTATTATTTTCCATGCCTTCACCTAATCTATCGTAAAAATTACGACCTTGAGTAATATGCTGCACATTACACTTAAATCGTAAAAATTACGACCTTTTGTTTTTAACCATATAAGAGCATAAGTGAGGGATGGGATGGCTCGATATTTTTACAAAGGTAAAGGTCGTTACTCTTAGGAGCGGCAGTTCGATACTAGCGGAAGCAATACCTGTTACGCGTGAAGGTCGTTATCTTTAGGTCACAATCCTATCTGGACTATCAAAGGTCGTATCTTTTAGGTGTACCAGCTCTCTCAGTACCCGAAGGTCGTTATATTTAGGTGCGGACGACCTAAAACTTGCGACTTATAGGATGGAATAGAGATCTTTTACCAGGTAACGCCTAAAGGTTACGACCTTTCCGTGGTTTACCCGCCATATCTGAGGCTAATCAGGCGGCTCTCCTAAACCTAACGACTTAGCACGTAAATTAAGGCACCGTTACGCAGATAATAACCAATGAACAATAAAGACTACGACCTTTCTCACCGCTTTCAGTCTGACTTTATACTGTCCTAAAAGTTACGACTTATCGCGACCGCTAACCCGCTGTTATATAACGGGTAATCGGGGCGAAATAAAGGCTACGACCTTTCTCACTGCTTTTTAGATGTGTCCAAAGCAGACTGTATGGGCATCCTAAAAACTACGACCTACCATGACTGCTAACGCACTGTTACACAACAAGTAATCAAGCGAAGATAAAGGCTACGACCTTTCTATTGGTTTCTGGTGGCGGCACCTTATTACCCTAAAAAATCGACAACCTAAATCAAACGACCACCTACCGCTTGAGCGCCTAAACATAACGACTTATGGACATGTCTAAACGTAAGAGTAACGACCTTTGTGGATAATCATCCTAAATGGTGCGACCTAGAGCCTTGTAAGCAATTGATATTAATTACTTTAATAGAGTCTGTAATACTCTTATATAGTCTTTTTTTATAATCTTATTTAAGAGTATTACTTATTTTTTTGTGGATAACTCAGCCCTGCAGCACCTAACTTGCGTAAATAACAAAGCATGAGAAAGTTTACTTAAGTGTTTAGGAACGGCCTGAACGCTATTCAAGTAAGGAACATATAATATGAGTTACGACATTATCAAAAGCATTTCCATTGTTCATGGCGAGGTTATGGTTACATCTGCCTGCAGCAATGTTATTCCTAAAACCTACTCCCCTTTTCACTGTAAATCGCTCACAAATATATTAAATGAAAAAGGACGGTCTGAATTAGACAAGGTTGTCTTTGAAGAATTTAGAAACGGTAACTTTCAAGGTATGTCCACACCATACGCCAAAGCATTGGCATGGAAATCTCAGACCGGCCTTGAGTGTACGGATGGTAAGTTACTAAATAAATTCAAAAAAGCATGGAATGAAAACCAAGAAACGTATGCCTTATTTAACGGCTACCCCGTGACATCAAATACTCGCCGTCACCTTAGATACTCATATAGCACCGAGAGCACACCAAAGTACTTTAAAAACATGACACAGGCTCAGTACCACCTATCCAATCATGAAAAGGTAACGTTTCATTTAAAAGCCGCCAGCAAAACGGCACTAGCAGCTTAGTAAATCAACCTTACAGGAGTAAAAACATGAGTAGTCGGTTTTCGTATACACAATTTATAAAGCAGATCATTGATTCTGCTAAAGAGCCTGTCAGTCCATCTAGTCTTGATAGACAAGCTATTGGTGAAGGCGCACCACATACTGGTGAGACATTAAGGAGAAAACTTCGTGAAAGCGGTGAGTCATTAGCCAACTCTAAAGGATATCGTCGCCTTCGCGTTAAAGGTGTACCAGGATATCAGTACGAAAAATCCTGAAGCCATTTAGAGTGCCTTCAGGAAGAAATAACCAGCTTATCCGGTGTTGCAAACGCTTACAACGATTCTACCTTCAGAGCGTTATCCGTGATTTTAGTTATGTAATACACCCGTTCGCTACAGTCGTCCTGCTAAATTTCTGGTCGCAGATTCCACTAGAAGTTATATTCTTAGGTGTTTGCTGGGTAGCCGCTTTAATACATAGACCAACAGGTAAACGATTAACTGAATGGTCAATAAACAATCTACTCGCTAAAGAGTGGTACCTGAGTAATAAAAAGCTGTAGAAAGTTTTAAAATATCAGTAAAGGTTAACTTTTATTTACCAGGAAACATTGGGGGTTAAATTGGGTTCGTCCAAAGTTGCAAACCCTGTTTTTGCCATTTTACTTCCGGATCAGGACCCTCTTTCCCGTATACACTTGTAATTATATTAAAGACACCGTTACGGCCTATTGATTGAGAGTGTCTAATAGGCATGATAATAGGCGCTAAACCTTTTAATTCATATGTCAGCACAATAACCGAATCTGTTTGATGTTGATTAGCTGATCTGAAAATACTTTTAGGCGAATTTATAATATCAGGTAAGCGTTTTAGTAGGGACGGGCCAATACCATGATCAAAGCAAGCTTTACCAATAACCTTACCTGTAATAACTAAGTCGTAATCAGGAAACCCCGCTATTGCTTGCAATAGTTCAGGTGTTTTCCCTAAGAATAAGACTAACTCATGGCGAGGCGTGCCTTCCATTTCGTCTTTAATAAGGGCGTCAACTAGATTGCTAAAATTATTCAACTTACTATGTCCGTATTTATATTAAGATATCAGTATTCTAAATAATTAAGCTTACTAAGATAGCGCTAAAAAAAAAGGCAACACCGATTGAGTGCTGCCTTTTTTATCTAGCGAGAACATGACATTTCAGCTCTAATTGCGTGGTGTGAGCGGTTCTCTTAGTTACTAAGATATCTGTTATTGACCTTAATGTCAATAACAGATATCTATTTTAAATTGTTATCGAGACTCCTAAGCCCATAAATATTAAACTATTTAATCGATTTCATTCAACCTCTTTACCATTAACTTGCGTCATTTCCTTAAATTACGCTGTATTTGGATAAATGAGTCTACAAAAATCAAGTCGTATACCCACCAGCACTGCATAGACCTTCACCATCATGTCTCAGTTCCTAATCAAAGAAGAAGTGGGACTAGCAGGACCTAATATAATAAAGATTTTTTATTGGCCAGTAGCACTGAGACAAAGACTGCAACAATTAAGGTTGAAAAAATTAACCAAGCAATAACAATTCAGCTGTGTATGTTTGCCGCTTAATCCTGATTAATAGACAAAAAAAGCCCCTGTTCCGAAGATAGCGGCTTTACTATACTTCCGTAGAAGCTAATTCTTAATTAATGGTGATTGGTAAGGCCTGAGTTTACTAGACACTTTTCTGATTCTGAAAATACA
>TARA_R110001592_G_scaffold59660_3_pt1 | contig 24500 bp, 19 predicted proteins | sample TARA_R110001592 | Tara Oceans TARA_R110001592 (sample SAMEA4398387) | marine metagenome | biome: Polar Biome; feature: [SRF] surface water layer (ENVO:00010504); material: water (ENVO:00002006), including particulate matter (ENVO:01000060) such as... | depth 5 m | reverse complement strand
TTCGCCACCAGCGGGGGTACTTTTCTAAGCTGCCTGTGCGGCAGTGAACCAAATTATTCATTAAGTCTGGATTGCTGGAGTTTTCTAAGCTGCCTGTGCGGCAGTGAACTCGTAAAAGTAGCAAGCGTGTTCCTTTGTATCTTTCTAAGCTGCCTGTGCGGCAGTGAACTTACCGAATGGTTCTCTATGCACGGTCACTATTTTCTAAGCTGCCTGTGCGGCAGTGAACTTATTGCGCATCAGGCTTGCGTATTGTGTTTTTTTCTAAGCTGCCTGTGCGGCAGTGAACTGCAGCACATCTAGCCGCGCTACCTTGGCAACTTTCTAAGCTGCCTGTGCGGCAGTGAACGCTTTGAGCACCCGCGAAACCTCGCTGCAATCTTTCTAAGCTGCCTGTGCGGCAGTGAACTTTGCCGTAAGCGAGGCAAAGAAAGCGATTGATTTCTAAGCTGCCTGTGCGGCAGTGAACCATCAGTGCCAGTTGTTGATATGGCACCCACTTTTCTAAGCTGCCTGTGCGGCAGTGAACAAAAGCTCTGGTAGTGATTGGCTGTTTTGCATTTTCTAAGCTGCCTGTGCGGCAGTGAACACAACCGTCATTATCTTCGCCTTCATCGTTTTTTTCTAAGCTGCCTGTGCGGCAGTGAAGCTTTTGCATGATCTTGAGAAATTGTTTCCGCTTTTCTAAGCTGCCTGTGCGGCAGTGAACTCTTTCTTGTCGGGTGCCGTCGATGTTTTAACTTTCTAAGCTGCCTGTGCGGCAGTGAACAGCAAACAAGGCCTGCTCCTCATCATCGTTTATTTCTAAGCTGCCTGTGCGGCAGTGAACTATTTCACAACACCCCATGACGGGCGTATATTTTTCTAAGCTGCCTGTGCGGCAGTGAACGGTAAGTCGTTGATATACATAGGGTGTGTCGATTTCTAAGCTGCCTGTGCGGCAGTGAACATTCTGGTGACGTTGTATATGTTGCGGGATATTTTCTAAGCTGCCTGTGCGGCAGTGAACCGAAGTCTACAGCACAAAAAAATAGCTGCAACAGCACCTTAGGGAGATTTGCATGCAAATACCCAAGTATTTCACTGAAACTGCAACTATTTGAATTCTATGGGTTTTTAAAGAGCAGGAAAAACATTGGTATTTACTCCGCTAAATAGTCCACCAGTAAGTCCTTGGCCCATTGAGGAAGTGGAGATTGTTTAGCTGTAACTACGCCATCACCAAGTACTGCAATTTGCTTGAATGGATTATCTGAGCGCGAGTTGTCTAGCAAGTAAACACTATCACATAAAGGCAATACTTGTCTGATGTTTTTTAAGGTGCGCGGAATCCTTTCGCTGACTTTGTTTTCTGGAACAGAATGGCCGCCCTCTTCTACCCGCTGAGACACCCTCGCATTGTTTAGGACAGTATTATCGAGATGGATAAATACCAGCACCACCTCATAACCAAAGGTTTTAGCCTGAGCGACAAAATCAATTTTGGACGGGTGCGAAAAAACCGTCTCAAAACAAAATGTTCGCCTCTCCCTTATGAGCTGAAGTCGTATCTGCTCCGCAAGTCTTGCAGCTTCGTAGCTACGCTGCTCCTGCTGCTCAGGGAACAGCTCTTTCGCCAAGATATCTGCATTCACAAAAGGCATACCTTGGGGCTGCAACTGTATTCGATAAAACGTTGATTTACCTGATCCTTTGCCGCCAGCAAGCAGCCATAATTGTTTTACCTCGTTCACGAATTGCCTTCAGCCATCACAATGAACTGACCATTAGTGAATTGACCAATACGTACCTCGCCATTCCGGCTTACACGCTCCAACAATCCGGGATGAGTCAACGAACTCTGGTAACGAACAGCGCTATTTGTGACTTCATTTTGCAAACTATTGTCACTACGCATAAGCTCCATCGCGCCAAAAACCGCATCTGGATCAATCCGAGGGCTTAGCACTTGCTCCACATTTAGCCTAGCTAAGCCAGTTTTAATCGATAAGAGAACATCAGGGTTAATTGACGAGGAAACCGACCGCCCCAGCTCCGCCCAATATTCAATTTGCTCAGCGGTGCTGCGATGAAATCGCTTGGCGGTAGACTCAGCAGCCTGCATTAAATCCTGCTGCAAACGAATGGGCGATGATGCCTTAGCCATATTCATGCTCCTGATAAACTCAACAGGAAGAATTGTAGCAGATTGCTACAATTCTTCCTGACAGCATCAAAACCAAGGCACCGTGGCGGTTTTGGAGAGGCCATAACCGCTAAACTCGCCCGCAACCGATTCTCTTGCGTTAACCTTCTCAACGAATAGCGGAACTCTGGGCTGCCCGGTGCTTTGGCTTCTTAATATAACATGAGGACAAATAATGGCTTGCTGGTATTTTTCGGCAATAGCCTGCGCCAATTCAACTGTCCATGTTCCTCGTGCTTTGTGCCGAGCCTCCATACGACGACGATCACTCCCTCCTTTTACATGCAAACGCTGAAATCTCGCGTGGCCTTTTAACACGCTCGGCACTTTAGCTATTGGCGTAACCAAGGCATAGCTTGAGATAACCGGTAAAGCTTTCAGCCTGAAAGCAAGTTGATCCAAATCTTCGGACGTACCATGGAGACGTAAAATCCCCCCTAGGGTCCGCGCTTGCCCATAACCTGGAAAACTCAAACCTATTCGGCCACAAAATGCCGGTAATAGCCCATGCAACACCTGCATGAGCTGACCAACAACGGCTGATTGAAGTAATTCCGGATCAGGAATGGCTTTTATTTCAAGATAATGATCCATGCCTACTCCTTGCCACTGGCACCAAACACGCCGCCCCGAATCAATACCGCCATTACGTAGTGCTGCTGCTCCACACTTGGCACGGAATCCTTAAGCACCCAATTGTCGAACAGACTATAAAAATCCTGCTTTTGTTTAGGCTGACGAAATGCAGTACCAAGCGTTGTTACTGCACCATAGGGTTCCGCGGCAACAGGAAATTGAGCATCGGGATACCAGTTATCGATTGTGCGGATAGCGTTACTAATTTTTTGCGAATGCATGCCCGCAATATCATTTTTTTGATAAAGCACTTTGCTCTTCTCTTTGCCTGTATCCAAGATTAGCTCCTGCGAAGGATAAACTTCCTGCCCGTAACCCACCTTAGCTTCGGCTTTGATATACAAAATAACAAAAGCATCACCTTTCAAGCCCTGCTCTATGCGAGTCGCAAGTTCACCAACTGCTTTATTGCTTTGGCTAAAATCGGTAAGCGATAACTGTTTGGCATCTTCAATCACGGCAATAGTACCCGCACCATCAGGGCTAAGCGACACGGTTAATCGGATTGATTCGGCTCCCAAACGGTTGCGCCATAACCAGCGGGAGTTGGCAATATTAGTGGCGTAACGACGAGACAGCTCAGCCACACCAGACTCCTGTAAATAGCCTTGCACCACTCCCTGCAACTTAGCCTGATAAGCTTGATCGTTACAAACGCTTGGTTTGCCAGTAAAAGGCAACACTTTGCAACTCCACTTCACCACCAAAGTGTCGCAATCATGATCGAGCGAAGCGACATCAACGGTCTGCAAATTGGGCTTTTCTATTTCTGCATCCAGCTTTACTGGGTCATTGGCAATAGCCGATTTAAGTCGATTACTGATAGTGCCGCGCACAGATTTGGTTTGAATTTTTACGGGCCGAAATTGTGCTGCACTTACCGCACTATCAACCTGCGAAAACAAAGCGTCAGATATATCCAAATTACGCTCAAATGCCAATACGGTTGCTGTTGTTAATGTCATGGTCACTCTCCTTGCTGATTTTGAATTGATTGGGAAAAAAGAAATAGATTGTTACTCTGTTTATATCGCCAAAAACTATTAGAAAATTGCTTAGGCAAACGATATGGAAAAACCCATTTACCCAAACTGTAAATCGACTCAACATATTGGCTTGGGTACTGATTCGTTCGGCAATTTGCCAACTCTCCGGGGGAAAATTGCGGCGCGATAGATTGAAACCCTACCGGTATAGGTACCAGCCAGCCTTTACCGGTTTTGACGCTACGGGTTTGCCAACCATTTTTATTAACTTTGGTTTCTACTGGCTCGTGGTGCAATGTGGAAACCTCAATTAATGCATCCAGCGCTGTGGCTTCTGGTTTGGCCTGTTGTAATTCACGAGTAATTTCTAGCAACTCCTGAGTGGCCTGCATCAACACAAAACCGGGCAACAATTGCTTAATAATTTCTTTTTCCTCACTACCATCCAAAAGGCGCACTTGCTTAACGGCGTGAACGCTGCCGCCCACCATCCGTTGTTGTAAAACCCACTCTTTGCACTGTTTTTCCAGTTTCTCTTGATTATCATCAATGTCACGGGCAACAGAGCGACTGGCGGAAACTTCTATCACTAGGCTCAGCGTTAAATCAGCTTTGCCCTCTTCAATAATAGCGGCAGTTGAGCCATCTTTTTTAATGGGATTACGACTTTGATTAAAGCTATAGTCGGCATAGCGATGAGGCCGATAGCTATGCACATGTATTGCATGGCAGGCAATCAAAACACCGCTCAAATCCACAGGAAATCCCGCCTCTACTATTTTTCGATTAAGGGCATGCACAGCGCCCATAATTCCGGAAATAGCGGGAAAGCCGTAAGTTAAAGGGCTAGAAATGGCGTTGGCTTTTTCCACTTTTATTCTATCTAGCAGCAAATAGTGGCTAATTTGGCTCATACAAATTTCTCCTTACCTGCGCGCAAGCTGGCTTTAATGGCATGTTCGATTTCTCGTTGCCATTCTTTGTATTCTGCGTCACCAACGTCTGATGCTAATTTGGTGAATTTTTTCTGCAAACGCTCGTTCACCCACAAAGCAAACTTATCGACTATCACTTCTGGCCAATCACTGCTTACACGCCCTTCAGCGAAGTCCGTTTCGTCCTCGAGATCCGACCGGTACGGGTCTAACCAATACTTCTCGGCCATTGGCAGCTCATAGTTTTTACTCCAGCCTGGCGCATACGTTTGCTGAATAAATTCAACCAGCTCGAGTAACATGGCTATAATTAAATCCAACGCATCTTTTCTCGCCTCACGGACATCGACAACATTTTTGTCTGTAGTAAGCACTTCATATAAATCTCGGAAGCCGTTACGACAATAGTAGGCAAGCTTACTGTCAAACAGAGTTTGTGTGCGTTGGCTCAAGCTGAATTCTTTTACCGACGCAATAACGGGCGGTAATGAGGGCAGTAAATAGTTTCGCCCCCCCTGCTTACTTGTTAGTTGGCTGATGTTCTGAGGTTTAGTACCACCGAGTTTTAAAAAAGCAATCTCGGGAATAGATAAATAGGGCAAGTGCTCAGCTGGCTTTTTCTTTCTGCTATCACGCCCCGCCTTATTCTCTTCACTAAAACGCAAATCATTTATTTTTGAAAACCATTGACTGGTTAGGGCCGAGGGGTAGAGCGGCACAATAGTAACGTAAGTATCCTCAGAGATAGCATTCACCATTGGCCATAAGAGCTGCTTATTTAGTTCGTAGGTGGCAGGCTTTTCAATGACATTATCCAAGGCGGATTTAAAACGTCTTTCATACTCAGTAGATAACTCAGGTTTGGCACTAAACACGCACTCTAGCGCCGGGTGCTCGGCCTTAATCAAATGACGCAGCTTAGTACTGCTACTCTCATCCACTGTCGTTTCAAAAAAGGCCGCCAATGGCAGAGCCGCCGCGTTACCGTTGGCGTCCAATGCCAAACTGTCTAAGGTTTGAGAGCCAATCACCCCTTCTGGCAAACTTCCATCAGCGCGAAAATTAAGGTTGTCGCCTTTAGAGTCGGGATGTATGCCTTTAGATATATGCGTACCAAATCGGAGCTGGCCTGCCATACGCATAGCAGCATCTTGCATCCAATTTTCAAATTCATATTTGGCTTTAAGTGGGGCCAATTTCGCTTGAATAGCAGATATTTTGACAATATCATTTTCGCTATCCAGCTTTTCTAGCGACTTCAAATCCGCTTCGGCTTTCTTTTCATATTGTGTTGTAAGAAATGTTTCAAGCGCATTTTTTACCTGCTGCTGAGTTATTCCATCCATTTACTTTCTCCTTAAAAAATTACTATTCGGCCTTCCAAAACCCCAACCACGGGTGAAATAACCAGACTCCATCTCTCTGCGCCAAACGCACGGTGGCATACTGGCGAGCAACTTTGGCGAGATTGTGTTCACCTAACTTATTGGCTAGCTCCTGAACTACATCATCTAGCGCTACTGTTAACCAAGGGCTGACTTGTGGATTACAAGGCGAGAACTCAGCAAAACGTATCTTGCTTGTTTGATAGGGACAGCTATACAAGTCCTTCCAGGCGGCCTCGGCATAAGTGAATTTGTAGCCGTGTTCGTCCTCTGGGACAGGTAGGCAAACATAATCGTCCTCCGGCACATCGCGGTCTCGAAATGGGCTAATCTTTTGGAGATGGGCGGATGTGTGATTGCCATTACCTGACCGCCAAAAAGCACTTACGAAATTGTCAGTGTTATTCAACAAACCATTCATTACCGCATGTTCTAAATCAGCTAGGCGTTTTTCTGGCTGAAGTTCCTCCTCATGGACGATACGGGCAATGGAATCGATGCGATTTAACTGTGCTTGGGTAATCAGCTCACTACAGCTGTGACTGACAAGTTGAAAACGTGGCTCTTGTTCAAAACCTGGGCGGGTGAAACAAACTGCGTCCCCTTTTAAGCCATGAATATTCTTATCCATTACGAAAAGATTCGGGCTAATTGCTATTTTATCTGGGCGGTGCCGCCACACCCGTCCTGCGAGTTGAATTAGCGAGCGCATGGAGGAAGGCTCCACAATTGCCCAATCATAATCGTGGTCGCGGCCCACTTCTGCCACTGGGCTAGCAACAACGATAAAGATATGTTGTCCGGCGCTACTGCGGTTCAGTGCCGCCTGCACTTCCGTGTGAGTAAATAGTGATTTAGGCTCAGAGCGGCTCAATATTCGGTCTAGCTTTTGTTCCAAGGAATCCCGCAATATCAATAACTGCTTGGCGTGGTAGCAGCAAAGGTGAATATGCACATCGCTCGGCAATTCAATTTGCGCGTATAAGTTACGCACAAGGTGAATAATTGGCTCTACATTGGCCATGCGAATAAGGCCGATACTGACCTGTTTGTTTGTGACGGGACACGCTTCTGCGTGCCTACCATGAAGTTCGATTGCGGCATCCAGCATTAGCTTTGCCAAAGCTGGCATATGTATTTTAAGGCGTTCACCCTCTTTTGCTGGAGGCAGTTCAACAGGCAAAATTTCTGCCTTTCGCCGCACGGGCTCCGCCAGCAATTTAGCTTCACGTTTGCTTACAAACTGCTGGTGCGCCGATGTAAATACGTCAAAATCTGCACAAGCTGTGCCTTGCTGATGATATTCATCAAACCACGCACAGGGTATAGGCTGCGCAGACCGAACACCCATATGGCTATTCCAGACTTTACGCCCGGCGGAATAGGCTTGATACAAACCCGCCAACATATCTGGCGTTAACGTCGCCGAAGAAAGTAGAACCTTACTCCCGTATAACCCAGCCATATGCACTAATCGTGTAAGTGCAGGCAAATCGGACTGATCAAAATCGTCTGGTTCATCCAAAACCAGATCACTGGTAAGCAGACGCAGTACCGGGGCTATGTAACGCCCACCCCGACTGCACTCGGAAGCCTGCATGATGTGGTCAACAGTACAACTTACTACTGGTGCCGCCAGCAACTTTTGGGTTTTGCTGTCTTCCAGCAGAGTTTGAAACTCTTCAGGTAACAAGCTGCCATCTACCTCTTCGCCCATACCCAGCAAAGGTTCGATAGATTCACTGCCACTCTGGGCGAAGTCTTGCTCCTCTTGCGCCAGCTCAAACAATTTTCGATTAGCAGCACCACCAACCAATATTGCCAAATCTTCTTCGCCCAGTGAAAGACGCTCTCTTAGCGCCCTTCCGGTTTGCAAAGTAAGCACACGTAAGCCTAGGGCAATGGTAAACCGAGCGCCCGTTTCCGAGCTGGCAAGAGCATACATAATGCGGGCATTAGCTAGCGTTTTACCGCGCCCAGTAGACGCCATATTGACCCCGAAAAAACCTTGGCGCTGGGCAGATTTCTGTAACTTTGTAGCAAGTGCGAACGCCCCGTTTTGCCAGAGATAATTTTCTTTTCGGGTTTGCGCCAGAAAAGGCTTATGTTTACTAGGCAATGCGGGCAAGCGCTGGGATAAGCGTGGTATATCCAAAGCCACTTTTTTGGCAAAACTTGCTACACCAAGTAAATGTTCATCTAGTGGCTGTTTGATTCCACCTTCTTGATTGGTGTTGGCCGCAAGTTTATTGGCGAATTGGGCGTCTCCCTTTACTCGCTTTTTGTCATTGGGATCAGACAAACGCGAATAATTATGATCCGCCAGCATCAAGCAGAGCCGGGAAAGATGCATCAGAAGCGGGTCAGAAATAGTGTTTTGGGCCAACGCCATAAGCGGCGCATGATCGCGGGCTTTTCTGGCCCAACGCTTCAACTCCCGCTGCCAACTTTTACTGAGCATGACGACGTCTTTTAAGCGCCAAAAATCTTTATCTGTATCGGCTTTCTCGTTTTTTACCCATTTTTCATAGGGCGCTAAACTGGCAAAGAACTCCTGCATATCCATTTCTTTGCCCCATTCACGGTCATTTAGTTGCTCTGCATATCGCTGTGAACGAGCGTACCGAGTGGGTTTGTAGGTTGGTAATCGATGATGGGTAACAACGAGCCAAGCGATCAATTGCGCCAATGGCGGCAGCTTATCTAAACGACGGGGGTTACCTTCATCATCATTTGGAAGGTGTTTAAGCCAATCAGGGTTATCTTGAATATAACTATCAAAATCCATCACCCGGCTTAACCATTGCTCATCCGTATCACACCCATAAATCATGGCTTGAAATAATCGCAGTGAAATCCATTCATGGCGGTATGGGTCACCTTTGAATTTATCACTAGGACTAAACAGTTTATTTTGGAAGCCAACTGTCGCTTTCCCAATGTCGTGCAGCAGTGCAGCCAATACCGCAACAATCTGAATGGCATGGCCGTAAATCCAGCGATTTTCATCGCCAGCGCTATAGCTATCATTAAGCGTAGTATTTACCGGCACAAGGCCTTCATGGTTAAATTTATTCCTATTCCCCACCACCCAAACCAACTCACTCCGTGCCCTACTCCGAATCCAGTGGCAACTCACTGCCGTATTTTTCGTGGCTGTTTTCCTCAACAATTTCTTAACCGCCAGCAAGCCTTCTTGGGTAATCACCGTCTGCCATGTGTTATCGCCAATACGGTCGGCAAAGGCATCTAAGACCCGCCTGCTGCGGGCTATGGCCTTTTTATCGCATTGGCTTACAAAGGTAACCATCATGACCGCTCATTTCCCCCAGCCAGCATGTTTATGATCAATCGAATGATGGTTTCTTTTTGTTGAGGTCTGGATTCAGCAACTAACAGGGTGAGTGCCGCCAAGCCAGTGTCGTTGATGCAGGGTTGGCCATAATGATTCAACAAACGGTCGTTGCGGTGGAGGAAATCTACGAATAAAAATGCGCCGCTGCGCTTATTGCCGTCAGTGAACGGGTGATTTTTAACTACAAAGTAAAGAAGATGCGCGGCTTTACTCTCAATACTGGGATAGGCAGGTTCGCCAAATATTGTCTGGTTCAAATTACCTAGCAGTGCACTTAATCCCTCGCCTCGCTCACGGGCAAATAACTCGGTAGCCTCACCCCGTTGAATCAGGTTGGTTTTGAGTGCAGCCAAGGCTTGATGGGCTTGATGAACGGGAAGCAAAACACCACCCATTTGCCCAGCTGGTTCGTCTAATAGCCCTTCGTCATAGCGTTGTAACCAAAGGAAAGATTGGGTGTAACGGCTGATAATGTCGACCAGGCCACGACCCGATGCGGTGGTCAGTTCCGGTGAACGGGCAGCGGCTTGAATCAGCTTAATAGCCTGCTCCAGCTCAGCGGCGTTCTGCTCGAAACGGCGGCGGTCAATACTGTAGCCCTGCACCAGATAATCCCGCAGACGCTGGGTGGCCCAGATGCGAAATTGAGTCCCTTTTTTTGAGTTAACCCGATATCCAATAGAGATGATCATATCCAGATTGTAGTGATCTATCTCCCGGCTTACCTGACGATTACCCTCCTGACGAACTGTCCGGAATTTCCGGATAGTTGCCTCAGATGATATTAGCTCTTGTTCTTTGTAAATGTTTTTGGCGTGTTCATTGATGGTTCGCACGTCCTTATCAAATAGCTCTGCCATTTGCGACTGAGACAACCAAATAGTTTCACGATCAAAGCGGACTTCGATTTGCGCCTGACCATCGGCGGTTTCAAAAATCTCTATTTGCTGCTTATTCATTCGGGCTACCTTCCCAATCCGCTTTCAAAGCCGCACTTTTCGCCTGTTCGAACATAAAGTCCAAGGCCTTGTGCTGGGTAAATGCTTGCAGGCATTGTTGGCGAAACTCCTGCTCGGTGGCTTTTTCTTTGGCGCAGATGAATGCCCATGGCAAGACAATGGCGTCTTTGATTAGATCTGCGATATCAAATACCAAGGCGCCGCGGCGGGTTTTACCGTGCATAACGGCGAAGCCATGGGGAATGCCGAGTACCCAGAGTGTGGTAGCAGCGAGGCCGTAAGCAAGGTAGTTGCCGTGATTGAGAAAGGCGTTGGCTGTGTCTACGGCTTCGCGCTCACGCACAAAATCGCCGTATTGGCTGAGGTTGGCAGCAATTTTATACAGCCGCTTGGTAAGTTGGGCCTCTATTTGTAATAGCTCGCTGACTTTTTGGGCTCTTTCGGTTTTATTCAGAAAGTTTTCTAGTGCCTGCGCGATATCAGCATCATTAATACTAAAACCTTCGGATTTTAAATCGCGATCTTTACTCCAAACACTCTGTAAAAATTCAATTCTTGCCTGCTGAAACTGGCGCGCTACTATTAGCCGCTTGGCTTCGTCAAACCAAAACTGCATCCAGCCTTGAATATATTCGGTGGGGCGATATTCACTTTGCGGGCTGAGCCATTCAATTTCGGTGGCCATTAGCAGCGGCGTGCCACCTCCCCCGCAAAAGCCCACCAAAACGCCAGCTTGTGCCAGCATGCGCATTGCCGCTTGGGTAATAGAGGTGCCCGTACCCAGTAACAAGCAGGTGGTATTGGCGATGGGGATATTCCAATACTGGTTTTCGTTTTTTGCTTCGGTCAAATACAGCACGCGACCGTCTTTCTGCATGACCCGGCATTTTTCAAGATAATAAATATTGGCCCGTTTGGAATGCAAGATGGCCTTGAGATCCGTGAGTTGTTCCATGCCGTGCCCTCAGTTCATCCGTGTTCAGTTGTTGTGCCGTCGCTTAGCCACCACTAAGCAGTAGATGCCACTCTAGCAGCCGAACCGGACAAAACCTGTCCTGGCCGTATATCCAGTACTTTTTGTCCCTTTCTACAAGCTGATAAATACGTCTATTATTTTGCTTCACAAATTATTTATAGCGCTGCAATGATCTTTCTAGCCGGCTGTATACTGCTTGCCGCAGTTCAGTAGGCTGTTCAACAAGTACGTAGGGGCTATGGCGCAATATATCCTGAATGAGCTCTCGGTCATCGCTATAGGGTAGCGTGAGCAGGAAATCGCCTTTATCCCAACTGCCTAGCTGATTTGGATGCCATTGCTGCATGGCAATTTCATGAGCAATTTCTGGACTAAACCGCAACAGGGCTGTGTGCTTTGCGCTACCAGAAAATATACCGTAGCCTTCTGTGAAATACGTGTTTAACTGCTCACTAGATAAGACTGATGCACTCTCGTTTAGAATCGTTAATTTCTCTATCCTCGCTAACGAAAAAGTACGGAGGTCATTGCGGAGGTGACACCACGCGTCGAGATACCAGTTCTCTCGATAGTAGACTAAGGTTTGTGGACTGATGGTTCGCAGAGAAATGTGTCGTTGATAATTCCGATAGCTAATCGCGAGCTTCTGCTTTTTAAGTACCGCTTCACAAACATTGGCAAACATGTGATTGGCAACATAACGATTGCTCAGAGGCAGTACTTTAATATGATGATCAAAGGCGCTGCGCTCAATGCCTCGAGACGAGAGCAATTTAGCAATATATTGTTCAATAACCACGAGCTCACGATTGAGTAAACCGTTGCCAAAACTATCTAGTAACTGGAGCAATAGCGCTAGCGATTGCAGCTCGGTGCTAGTCAACCAAAGTCCTGGCAGTTCGTAGCGTCCCTGATCCTCTGAGGTATAGGCCCAGCCTTTGGCGTCGGAAAAATATTCTATCGGCGCGTCTAAATAATCGCGCATATTATCTATTGCACGTTTTACGGTCTTTTCAGAACATTCAAGTAATACTGCTAGGCGCGAAAGTGGGACAGGTTTGCGGTGTTGACGAAACTGGCGGTGCAAAAGCTGGAAGCGATCAAATTTATCCAAAAGCCAAACCCATCCATGTGTGGCTCGCAAGCGTGCATTGCGACTGATCCGAAGTACTCTTAAATTGGTATATAGTACTGCAAGTAAGATTTGAGTATAGCGCTCTACATTAATATTACCAATTAAGGCCAGGTGAGATATGCCCGTTGCACTTCGTATTTTTAAGCCCACTCTGTGGCTAGCGGCTCTACTTTTTAGTTACAACGCCATGGGCTGGGAGTGCCCGGAAAGCCTGAAGCAAATTCGCCCCACCCTAGAAGCGGGCGATCTAAACTTATGTGACACCGTAAAAAGTGCAAAGCTAGTACTCGTCGTAAACACGGCCAGTATGTGCGGATTCACACCACAGTTTGAAGGCTTAGAAGCGCTGTATCAGGAATTTAAAGATCAAGGGCTATTGGTACTCGGTGTACCCACTGCAGACTTTGGTGGCCAAGAATACGATGACGCCAAAAAAACCTCAAAAGTCTGCCACGCCAATTACGGGGTCAGTTTTCCTGTCTTTCATAAATCCTGTATTCGCTGCGACACACCTGATCCACTACTTAAATTAGTCGCGGATACCAGCGGCACTGCCCCTAAGTGGAATTTTTATAAATATGTATTCGACCCCGCTACAGGTCAGTCAGAAAGCTTCAACTCAATGACAACGCCAGATGCGAGTTCATTGCGTAACGCGATAACAACGCGGCTTTAATGCACATAAGTCGGCCTATCCTTGGGCATACTCATAAGAGGCGGGTCATTAAACGCTATCTAGCTGCTGCCGCTTGCTTGCTCATACTACAAGGCTGTTCAGATACCAGTGGGCTAGAGGCAAGTTGGCAAGATTATCTGTCCCGGCTGAGTCGCGTTCTCGACCGAGACATCAGTCGCGACCCCAGTGGTGAGGTATTGCATTTTCCGCGCACCCGCGACATCGCAATGACATTCGCGCCAAGCAATATCGATATCTTAGATTTCTTGCGTATGCGCCGCTGCGCCTTGCGAGAAACCATTGCCCAACGCAATAGCATACTCGGCAGACACGGTGACGAGAGCGCCAAGTTACTTTTTGATTTGCGTTTTTTAAATGAAGCTCGAGAATGTATTCAACTACTTAAAGATGATGGTAATGACAGCCTAGCGTCACAGCTCAGCGACGCCGCGCGACTAAAACAACAGGAGCTACCCAAGCGCATCTTTGCTGCCGGTATCGCAGGAGACGAGTTTCGTGAATTTTGGAAAATGCCTCCAGACTTACGTGACTACCCTAGTAGCGGAGAAGACCCCAGCATTGCGGCTCTCGCGCGCTGGCAACGCTGGCAGCATCAATGGCTCGCCGGAAACTGGGAGCACGACGCCAACGATGTGCTAACGACCTTGGGCCATATACGCATGGGCGGCGGCGGATCGCTACTCAAAGCAGAAGAACTGAATACCCGTGAATTGCGCGCCGCTGCCAAGCTCATTGATCAGCGGATATCAGGGCGCGCACTTTGCTTGAAGCCATCGCCAACAAGCTCGGCGCAACAATTTCGCAATGTGCTCGGCAGTCGTTTTATTGGGGTTATCCAGCAACAGGCCAGCCTGATAAATCAGCATAAATATGGCCTACTGAACAATATTGACACTATTGAAAACGAGTTATTCTCAGCAATGGCCGCCCAGGACGCTGAGGTACCGCAGGCTTACCTCAACTGGCTTAGCCAGCGCACTGCACTGCTTGCAAACGCCACCAAAGCACATCAGCGACACGTTAAACTTGCCGGCGAGCTCTTAAGCCAATGCGGACTATCCCCCGGGGGCAACAGTCCCTAGCTAGAATATTCAACGTCGACGTTTTTCCATACGGCGTAAAAAAACCTCCATAACCGATTCGTAAAGTCCATCGCCAAGAAACAGGTCTTCCACTCCAGAATCAATACTGGGGTTGTCGTTTACCTCGATAATCACCACACGATTATCAGACTGCTTGACGTCTACCCCGTAAAAGCCATCACCTATCAATTTACAGGCCTTAACTGCAACATCTAAGACCTTCTTTGGCACCTCGTACGTTGGCATGGTGTCAAAGCCGCCAGACTGGCTTTTACTGCTACCGTGCTTATAGATTTGCCAATGATTACGCACCATATAGTAACGACAGGCAAACAGTGGTTTACCGTCTAGTACGCCAATTCGCCAATCGTAATCGGTATACATAAATTCCTGGGCAAGCAACAGTGCCGATTTATCCAGCAAGCGCCGACTTTCCGTCACTAAGCTTTCCCAGTCTTCCACTTTCACCACACCGCGAGAAAATGATCCGTCGGGCACCTTGAGTACAATTGGGTAGCCAAAGGTGTCGGCGATACGCCGCAACTCCTCAGGATTATCACGCCGCAGAAACTCCGTTCTAGGCGTTGCTACTTTGTGACTACTCAGCAAATCAGCGAGATAAATTTTATTGGTACAGCGCAAAATAGACGTCGGATCATCCATCACCACCAAGCCTTCCGCTGCCGCTTTTTTTGCAAACCGATAGGTGTGGTGATCCACCGAGGTGGTCTCACGAATAAATAGACCGTCATATTCTGGCAGTCGCAGATAGTCCTTCTTAGTAATCAGCTCCGCAGAGATACCTAAGCTTGCAGCCGCCTTGGTAAATTTACGCAGTGCGCCTTTATCACTCGGTGGCAATTTCTCGTCAGGATCAACCAGTATGGCCAAATCATAGCGAAAACTTTTTCTCGCCTTGGGCTTGCGCCACATCTTACTGCTGAAACGCTCAAACGTTGACGCAAAGGCCTCTTGCTCGCCACCGAGTTTCAGGGATTTGAGCGCGATCATTTGCAGCTTTTTAATCTGCCAGCGGTGTTTATATTCTAGAGTGATCTCAATGAGTGGCGACGGGAAACGCTCGAACACCGCCTTTGCAATGGCCGCGTATTCCGGCGCCAAGCACTCGCCAAACCAACTTCTGACACTAACGCTTTCGCCAGCCTTAGCCGTAGCTAATTTAGCCAATAATGGCTCAACGCCCTCCAGTAGAATATCTGAAAGCGACTTACGATCCAGCTCGCTAAGGGTATTCACTGATGGCAGCACATTGTGACTGCGAGCCTCTGCCAGTAGCGAGCAATAGTAACCAGTGCCTAAATATCGATAACTTCGGCAGAGATTAATCACCCTTACCCGTTCGCCACTGCTCTGCGCTACTCGCTCAAGATAGTCATCAAAGGTGATAACATCCTGTGAAGGGTAGTAAGGTGACCAATCTTTTAGATCATCAACCACAACAAAAAAACGCGACATCAGCCAAATCCTAAGGGGGCAAACAATGACCGGCATTCTGCGGCCAATTTATACCATTAACAATATGCCGATGATGATTGTGCCCAGTAAATATTGCGCAGTATGATCCATGCTTTAGCGGGGGATATTTAAACCATGTATTTAGCATCATCAAACGCTGTCAACGACGCCGTAGCAAGGCTATTCACAATTCTGATCGACGCCGGCGGTAAATGTATTGCCCAGCACGGCGTCGCCGTCTGATGAACCTCATTCGCGCCGCCGTCAAGAACGATCTAGATGCCCTAGATGCCATAGAGCAGCGCTGTTTTAGCGGCGACAAACTCTCGCGCAGAAGCTTTAATAGCTTAATCAAACCCGGCGCCCACTCAAGCTCCATCATACTGAATGGCAATATTCCATGTGGCTATAGCATTGTGCTGTTTCGAACTGGGACCAGCCTGGCCAGATTGTATTCAGTAGCTTTAGATCCCGACTTTCGCGGTAAAGGACTCGCTCAAGAACTCATTGCCCACGCAGAAGCACAAGCTCGTCAACGCGACTGCTTGTTTATGCGACTAGAAGTGCGCGTAGACAATCCAGCTGCTATCGCGCTTTACGAAAAATTAGGCTATTTGTCCTTCGATCGTATTGAAGATTATTACGAAGATGGCTGCACCGCCCTGCGTTTTGAAAAACGACTGCAGGCAGAAAGAGGCTCGCTGATTACTGAACCGCCGGTCTACTATCGGCAAACCACTGAATTCACTTGCGGGCCGGCAGCACTGATGATGGCGATGCGCAATATAGACGCAAATTATCCAATTAGCCGTCGCGAAGAACTGCAAATATGGCGGGAAGCCACAACAATATTCATGACCACGGGGCATGGTGGCTGCTCACCCCAAGGACTCACTCTCGCCGCCCTAAAGCGTGGCTTTGCAGCGCGCTTATATATAAACCGCAGCGGCACACCGTTTATTGACAGCGTGCGCAGCGAGGAAAAGCGCCAAGTTATCGAAGTTGTGCATCAAGACTTTAGCGAGCAACTTCAAGGCTACCCCGACAGTGTAGAGATTAACGCTCTAGGGCCGGGACAGTTTCGCGAGATTCTGGATCGTCACGATCATGTTATTGTCCTTATCAGCACTTGGGCCCTCAACCGTAATCGGGCTCCGCACTGGGTGTACGTCAGCAAGTCCGACCAACACTTTGTGTATATCAGCGATCCCGACACCAACGACAGCCGCTGGCAGAGTGAAACTGACTTTATGCATGTACCCATTAGCATCAATGCCTTCATTAATATGGCAAGCTTCGGACGTAACCGCCTGCGCTGCCTGCTGGCCATCCACACGCAAAATTCAGAGTAGATTACTGCATATGAGTAATAAACTAGATCTTCAATATCAAGAGTCTCTCAAACAACTTTCCGAGTCCCTGATTGCTATTCAAAAACCCATTCTTATTCTTGATTCTATTAAATGGCCGCAATCCATAGAGCAGCAGTTTTTCCGCGATAAGGCAGAAAAGTTGCCCGCCGTTGATCGCGACTATTATCTGCGCAACCCTCTCAATTTTGACCCGGCCGCTAAGAGTGCGGAGCTCTCCCAATTACAACGGCAAGTTGAGCAACGCCTGGGCAAAAATGACCCCCTCGGCAATATACTGGCCGAAACCATCGAGCAGTATCTTACTGTGATTAAATTGGTCGAAAACCGTGGCAAGCCTGAATTTTTGAACGCCAGCAGAGAACTCTACGGTTCAGCCCGAGATCATTTACAAGGCGACAAACTCACCCTGATCGAAATGGGGCAGCGCCTCTGCCATATTTTCTCGTTGCCGGCCGCCAAACATCTGGCGGCGGCCTACCCGAAAAATATAAGCGCCGAAGCCGCCGTAGAACAATTACAGCAACGTCTAAAGCCTTATTTTGCCGAGAGTGCCTTTACGGTGAGAGAAACTGACGGCATCGTCTCCGACGCTTCTGCGGGAGGCGACTGCATCAAGGTTAATACCCACTCCTCGTTTTCCAGTCTCGACTTACAGGTGTTAGAAGTCCACGAGGGATGGGTTCACGTTGGCACCACCCTAAACGGCCGCAACCAAGATTGGGCGACCTGGCTGAGTGTAGGCTCGCCCAGAATCACCGCCCTTCAAGAAGGTCTAGCGGTATTAATTGAAACCCTAACATTCAGTTCCTTTCCAGAGCGCGCAAGGCGGATAAGCGACCGCGTTGTGGCCATCGATATGGCTGAAAATGGCGCGGATTTTCTGGATGTATACCGACACTTTTTAGCCCAAGGCTTAAGTCAGCACGACAGCTATAAAATTGCTCAGCGTGTTTTTCGCGGCGGCATGGTGGAAGGTGGCAGTTGTTTTACCAAAGACCTTTCTTACGTAAAGGGCTTTGTTGAAACCGTAAACTTTATCCGCAGTGCTATTCTGGCGGACAAGCCAGAACTTTTACCCATGCTGTTCGTGGGCAAGGTCGCTTTAGACGACATTCCCGTGCTCCACCAATATCAGCAGGCTGGTTTAATAAAAGCGCCACGCTATTTACCGCCGATGTTCCGCGATCTCAATGGCCTATATGTGTGGTTTGGATTTTCTAGCGGTATGTCGCTATTAGACATAGAACAGGTTCAGCTACATTTTAAAAACTTATTCGAGCAAAATATCGTCATAGCCTAGGGCTAAACACACAAATTTGTATTTGCCCGCGTAAACGTGTCTGCCGAACCGGCTGCACGCTGATCCAAAGCAAAGCGCACTGAGGAAGCGCGCTTACTAGGCCAGTTTTTATCAGCCGTAAATACAAAGATAGGCTGTATTAACCGCAACCTGCAAATCAAAATGACTGTTGGCTGGCACATCAAATCCTTGGCCCGCTGCAAACGTCTGCCATTCAGTTTGGCCAGGCAAGAGCACAGTCAAGGCGCCGCTAATCACTTCCATGCGCTCTGCCGCCTCTGTTCCAAAACGATACTCGCCCGGTGACATCACCCCAACAGAGGCAGGTTTGGTGTCTGTCGCAAATCCTAGCGACTGGACCTTGTCATCAAAATAGCTGCTGTGCTTAATCATAAACGTTTCCTAAAGGGACGAAAAAACCGCGCCATCATACTCGGCCGTTACTTCGTACACCAGCGACCTTAGCTATTCTGTGGCTGCTGCAGTCGCCCTTGATGATCTCGGCCAAGGTACATATACATCGCCGGCACCACAAACAAAGTAAATAGCGTACCTATACTCATGCCGGATGCGATAACCATTCCCAGGGAAAAGCGTGAGGCAGCGCCAGGGCCTGTCGCGATCAATAATGGCACCATTGCCACGACCAAAGCAGCGGTTGTCATCAAAATAGGTCGCAGGCGAATCGAGGCGGCTTCTTCAATAGCATCGCGTTTAGACAAGCCCTGCTCCTGCATAATATTTGCAAAATCCACAATTAATATACCGTGCTTAGAAATAACCCCAATTAAGGTCACCAAGCCAACCTGAGTGTAGATATTCAAGGTCATGCCGGAAAAACTGGTGAGCTGCATACCATTGGTCATGGCAAAAATATTCAGTGCTAATAAGGCACCGCAGATAGACATAGGCACCGTAACCAAAATGATCAGGGGATCACGATAGGATTCAAACTGCGCCGCCAAGACCAAATAGATAATAATTAATGCAAAGCCAAAGGTGGCCAGCAGCGCAGAACCTTCCTGCTTAAACTGCCGCGAACTACCTGCGTAATCAATCTTAAAACCCGACGGCATTTCTTCACGAGCAATATCTTCGAGCAAGGCTAAAGCTTCGCCCTGCGAAACATCCGGCCGCGGCACCGCAACAATGGTATTAGAGCGCAACTGCTGGGCATGCGATAAGAACCGCGGTTTAACTTGTTTACTAATGGTTGCGATAGTTGACAGCGGCACTAAGTCTCCGCTCCCTGTGCGCACGTAAAAGTCACCTAATTGATCTGGGTTTAATCTGGCACCTCTAACAACCTGGGTAATAACTTTGTAAGACCTGCCCTGGAGCGCAAATCGATTCACTTCAGCACCTGCCATCAATGAGGCCAAATCTGAACTCAATGCACTCATATCAATATCTAGCAGAGCGGCTTTGTCGCGATTAATATCAATGACCGCCTCGGGCCTATCAATATTCAAGCCTGGCGCCGCAAAGAAAAATCGGTTACTCGCCAGCGCTCTCGCCACAACTCTATTGCCAACATCGGCAATGGTCTGCGGGTCTGCTGTCGATTTCAGCACAAACTCAACTGGGTAGCCCTGACCGGGTGTTGGCAATGGTGGCGGTTCAAAGATAGCCGCTCTAATGCCAGCAATTTTTTGGAATTCGGCATTTACCTCATTGGTAATCTGCCACATGCTTTTTTCTCGATCATCCCAGTCCTTGGCGATCATCCCCAAGAATGCAGTATTCGTCCCGCCGCCCTGATTAATAGTAAATGCGAAAATGTGCTCAATAGACTCATTGGCCAGGGTTATCTCTTGGCTCTGCTGAAAATACTGCTCCAAATACTCCTGCGACGAATAGCCATCGGTTTCGTGCAAAGATCCTGCAAAACCAAAATCTTCCGCGGGCGCCAATTCCGAGGGAGTAGCAACAAACAAAAAATAACAGGAAATAAAAACAATCAGTCCAAAGACACCAATCACATGCCGCTGATTTAAAGCGCCGTGCAAATTCTCCCGATATACCTGCCGCAGGCGCTCAAATCTTTGATCTAGGAAGTGCACTAGCCGACTACCCGAGGCCTCCCCTTGCGAGGGCTGTAAAATTTTCGCACACATCATTGGCGTTAAGGTCAATGCAATCACACCAGATATCAATACCGCGCCAGCTAAGGTAAAGGCAAACTCGGTAAACAGGGTGCCTGTTATCCCGGTCAAAAAACCAATAGGGGCATAAACCGCAACTAGTGTGATGGTCATAGAAATAACGGGACCGACCAACTCACGCGCACCAATCAACGCCGCTTTTTCAGGCTCCAGCCCTTCTTCGATGTGGCGATGGATATTTTCTAAAACAATAATGGCGTCATCAACCACCATACCAATGGCTAAAACCATCGCCAACAGTGTCAGCAGATTTATCGAAAAGCCCATGCTGTACATCAAGAACAAGGCGCCAATCAACGATAGCGGAACCGTGACCGCAGGAATCAATGAGCTGCGCACTGAACCAAGGAATAAAAATATCACTACAATGACGATCACAACCGCTTCCACCAAGGTTGCTCTTACATCGCTTATCGCACTGCTTACATAGACCGTACTATCAAAGCCGATTGCCCCCTCAAGCCCTTCTGGCAGCGCTTTAAATATTGCGGGAAGAATAGCTCTCACCTCGGCCATTACGTCCAGTAAATTCGCATTCGGGCGCACAGTTAAACCAATAAACAGACTGGGCTTACCGTCCCATTTAGCACTGCTATCGTAGGTTTCTGAACCTAAAACAACGTCGGCAACATCCTGCAGGCGCACCAATGTATCGTCGTTTGAACTCACCACCATTTGGCGAAATTCCTCGGTGTCTTGCAGATCTGTTGCTGCCGATAAACCGACTTTTACATAATTACCATTAGTCACGCCCACAGCCGACAGGACGTTCTGCTTACGTATTTCAGCAAATACCTCACTAGCGCTTAAATTGTATGCCACCAATTTTTCTGGTTTTAGCCAGATCCGCATCGCGTAATTTTGAGCACCAAGGATTTTTACCTGCTCAATACCGGCAATGGCTGCTATTTCCGGCTCAACAACCCGCACCAGATAGTCAGTGATCTGACTCTCATTAAGGATGTCTGAGAAAAATGAAATGTACATCGCCGCGGTGCCGCTGCTATCCGCGAGTTGAATAATCGGATCTTCCGACCCTTCTGGTAACTGATTGCGAAGCTTACCTACTTTTGCCGATATTTCGCTTAGTGCTTCATTGGCATCTTTATCTAATCGCAAGTTTGCAGTGATGGTTGAACTGCCCTGACCAGACTGCGAGGTTAGAAAATCAATGCCATCGGCAGAGGCAATTTCGCGTTCCAAGGGCGTGGTTACAAAACCTTCAACCAGCTGGGGGTCTGCGCCGGGATAGGCTACCGAGACAGTTATTTGGGCATTTTGCAATTCTGGATACTCGCGCACGGTCAAATCCATGCCCGCACGTAAACCCAAGAACAAAATAATTAAACTCACAACAACGGCCAGAACCGGACGCTTTACAAAAATATCAGTGAAATTCATCGCTTCTCTCAGCTAACTCTCGCTAATGATTGCCGGATCGCTGCGGTGTAGTGAGCACACCACATTGACTATTCCTATCCCTGAGGGGGATTTGGATTTAGTTCAGGCATTGGCGCGTTGCTATTATCGATAATAACTGGCTGTTTATTTCGCAGCTTAAGCAGTCCCGTACTGGCTAGCTCATCACCGGCGTTCAAGCCTTTCTTAACCGCAATATAGTCACCCCTAGTCTCACCCAAGGTAACAAAGCGTTGAATCACTTCCAGATCCGTGTAGGCACCCATCGCCGGATTCGATCCCTCAGGCGGTGGCGGTGCATCAGGGTTATTCTGAACTACAAATACCGAATCACCGTAGGACGTGTAGTTAACCGCCGAATGCGGAATCACCACCACCGCATCACTGCTTGGCAAGCGAATAACAACGCTGGCAAATAAGCCCGGCTTCAAATGACCATCCGGGTTTGCCAATCGTGCTCGCACATCAACATTGCGGGTTTGCGGATCGACCTTGGGCTCAACCGCCAGCACAATCCCGTCATAGACCTCGTCACCATAGGCATCTACTGTTATCGACACTTTCAGACCGGCCTCCAGAATCGACAGGTACCGCTCCGGCATACTGAAATCAACATCAATAGGGTCAAGCTTTTGCAAGGTTACAATAGCAACTCCAACCCCAAGATACTGACCAACATTGACACGGCGAAGACCTAATTTACCGTCGAAAGGCGCTTTTACCGATTTCTGCTGCAAACGCCCTTGTTGAGCCTGCACCGCTGCCAACGCCACATTTGTTTCAGCAACCGCGGTATCGTATTCAGCCTTGGAAATAGTTTTGCGATCAAACAGTTGCTGGCTTCGTTTACGGTTCAGCTCTGTTAACTCCGCTTGGGCCTCCAGTCGCTTTAGCTCGCCTTGCTCACTAGCGGACGCCATACTCAATAGCAGCTCTCCGCGTTTTACGGTATCGCCCGAGTCGAAATAAATTGCAGTAACAACGCCATCAACTTCGGCCGTCAAATCAGCACCGTTGACGGCCACTAAACTGCCGACGGACTCGAGACGATTCTCCCAAATCATCGCTTCTGCCTTAGTACTTGCCACAGTCACGGCTGGCGTTGGCATCGCATTCAGAAACTCATTCATTTTCTGATTGCCAAACCACTTCATGCCAAATACGCCGCCAAACAAAACCGCGCTAAGCGACAGCATTATCAACATCCGCCTGCTCATGATATCTCCCTATAAAACTCGAAGATTAAAGTGTGAAGCTAACGCTGTGTTCAAGATTGCGTCTATGCCTGCGCCATTAATCTATAGAATGAATAAAACGCTAATTTGAGCGTTCTGTAACTGGCTGAAAAGTAGCATTGTCACGACCAAAGGTCGAGTATCGGCTAGGTATATTAAGGGCCTACGAACGTTAATACATCATCACTACAGGCTGCGGACTGCATACTTATACCATGCCGAAGAAAAGGCAAAATTTGTTACCGCAGACCTAACTAAATTGCTACCAAACTGGAAGCACCGTTGCCAGCTGGAAGCCAACAAGGGGGGAATAAAAGAAGACCCTAAGCACGCGACTAGCGCCTTGTGGAAGTTCACCATCATACCAGTCTTGAGAGGAGTAGATAGCTAAGTCCTTGAATGAAATACCCCTGCTACGCTGGCGACAAGATTTTCGTCCAAGAGCAGCACGGTATAATCATCTCAGCCGTTATTTATAATTATTTCAGTATCAACTCTGCGCGCTCTGAACCTGAGCGATATGCAGGTGGCGTTATATTTTTGAAGTCATCGACAGAAGCTAAAAGAATGGGGCCGTGAATAAGGCCACTTATCCCGGTTATTTTTTGTTGAGGTACTGTGTGGTGGAATAGCCTGTCCAACCCTTGAAGGCCTTGCTGAAATTGCTGGCGTTATTATAGCCTAAGGTATCGGCAATATTGTCCAGCGTCATGCGCTCATCATCTAGCAATTGGATGGCTCGATTAAAACGCTCTGAATTTTTTATATGTTGGAAATTACTGTCAAGCTGTGCAAGCTTTCGCTTGAGGCTACTCACCGACATAAACAAGGCATCTGCAACCTCTTCAATGCTACGCCAGTGATTGCGGGCTTCGCAGTGCAGTAAATCACGCACTTGATCAATAAGGGTAATACCCTGGGCATTCATAGCCACGAGCTCTTGCTCGCATTTAGCCAGTGCGGCCCGAGATATTGCAGGATTATGAGCGGTGGGCTGCATTGCCAATAAGGCGGCTGGGCAGGTAATTCTGTTGTGCGCGGCCTGATACTCAATATCGAGTGCTGGTTTTTGAGACCGCGGATCGACGCCCCGATTCGGGAATGTCGTGTGAATAATAATGTCACGGTCGGTTTGCAGCTGACCGATCAATTGCTTAGCCATTAACGCTAGGCAGCACAATATAGTGAGAACAAATAGCTC
>TARA_R110001592_G_scaffold209888_15_pt1 | contig 24503 bp, 44 predicted proteins | sample TARA_R110001592 | Tara Oceans TARA_R110001592 (sample SAMEA4398387) | marine metagenome | biome: Polar Biome; feature: [SRF] surface water layer (ENVO:00010504); material: water (ENVO:00002006), including particulate matter (ENVO:01000060) such as... | depth 5 m | reverse complement strand
CCCAACTTTTCAAGGGTAGCTAGATTGTGTGTGGTTTAGCTATCCGACTTTTCAAGGGTCTAACTGTGTGTGGTTAGACCCTTTTTTTTTATCAACATAAAACCATAAATGATTGACAAGTAGATTCATTATGATAGAATTTTTTTAAAGTATAAACACCCCGAGGCACAACATGTCCAACTCAACTACTATCAATGTCCAGTCCACAATTATTGAAGCGCAATCGGTGCTGCTTAATTCCATCAGGTTAAGACTTCAGGACTTAAATGTAATGCCATCAACCCATGTTGATGTTTTCGCACGCAGTTGTGGGCTGGCAGTACGCCTTCACAATTTAGGGTTACGCCCTACTGTTTACACTGTTGATTTTTCTTGCTCAAAGTATGGCACATTATCGGGAATAGTGATCGATACCATTGTTCGCGAAAACAAGTCACACGAGACCTTAAAGATAGTGTTTGGTGTAGGGCATATTGATTCATTCATCAACACTATTACCAGACTTGCTCGGCAGGCTTGTGATGGTGATGCTGTTGAAACAGGAGAGAGTTTCGAACGTATTGGACTGCTGTACAAAAAGAGAGTTTAATATAATAAATGATTGACAAATAGGTTCATTTTGATAGAATGTACCTACTGAAGAAACACACACACAAGGGAAGAACATGAATACTATTTTTGCAGCACTACTTGAAGAGACCAAAGTATCGGGTGACTTGGCCGCGATTGCCGCTATGGAATCAGCCCTCACGTCGGGAACTTTTTTTGTTGAAGTTATTTGTACCATGTCTGGCCAGTACGCTATGGGTTCTACATCTGTTACCGTTGGCAATAAAGAAATAGACATCCCAGCGATTTATACCTCTAAATGCGAAGTGCTTAATTGTATTCTCGAAGAGCGAGACCGCTATGCCGAAGAAATCGAAGAAGGCGAACGTGATGAAGATGATGAATATGAAGGTCAGTTAATGATCGCTAAATGGGACGGTGGGAAGAATATTTCCTTCCACTGCCCAGACACTGGAATTAAATATGAAGAGGGTGATTGGAGATGGCACGCAGGGATTTAGTTTTTGCTTGCTGCGAACAATCGCGCCTATACACCAATTCTGTGCTTACCATGTTGAAAATCCGATAAGCCGGAAACCGCCCTGCTATTTCAAGCAGGGCATCTATTCCTGAAGATACTTTCCCTATGAGTGGTAATCACCCTCATCAATGATGATTTAACGTCGCGCAATCCCATTAATTCTATTTAGAATCTATATTGAGCTTGAATTCTATTTAGAGTGCTATATACTATGGGTAAGCAATGAACAATAGAGGTTTATTATGCAAACTCAAAGTAAGGTTAAAACGTCAAATACGTTAGCGCCGGTGGCGAATGCCATCAACAACCTATTCACCAAGTGGAAATTAAGCCAGCAGCAGAGAATGCAATTGCTAGGATTCACGTCCACATCAATGCTGCATCGCTTCGAGAATACGCCTGAGAAGTTAACCACGCGCCCTGATTTAGAAATGCGCCTCAGTCTATTGTTGAACATCCACCAGTCCCTCAGGATGCTTTTCAGCAACCCTGAGAACGTTTATGGGTATATGTCTATGGTTAATGGTAACGCTCCGTTTAATGGTCAGAAGCCGGTGGATATTGCGTGTCATGATGTCGTTGGTCTAATCCGCGTGCATGATGCTCTAGATGGTATGCGTGGCGGTATGTGGTAATGCGATTTCACCGCCTGATAAACAGTAAATATCCTACTATCGACATTTTCGACGATATTTCTTCACATGAAGATTTTGAAGCAATTTATGCAATGCAGGCAAAATCAAATCCTCGCTTGCGCCTGTTAAATGGTCGGGCTGGTGGTATAGATTTGAGTGAAATCCCTTTGGGTGATCATCAAGTTCACGCCGCGATAGCTCCGTTCGTGCACATCCCTATTACACCTTCTCGATTTAGCGCTGGTGGTTATGGCGTATTGTACGGTGCTAGTACGGTAACATGCGGACTGAAAGAGGTGAGCCATCATATACAAAAACATATGAACACTGTTAAAGGGATAGCGTTTGATAATATTCAGTTGCGTGAGTATGTGTTTGATTATAGCTCGCCAATGGTGGATGTAAGGGGTAATGCGGATTATCACGATCCGGACAGTTATGCCCAACCGCAGGCCTTCGGTGCTATGTTTTTGCAGCAGGTTAGGGATTGTGTAAAAGCTGGATTGACGTCTTCTGATGAGCTTGCTTTGCACTATAACTCTGTGCGCTCTGATGGTGATACTTGTATTGCGTTATTTTCGCCGAGATTCATTACGCGGATGTCGCAGTCAAGGCATTACTCTATGATGTATAATGCACAATCAGGCACGTTGTCACGGCCTAACCGGATAACGAATGTCACATAACATCTTTGACTTTTTATCCTCTCTGGGTGTGGCTTATGAGTACTCACAAGCCATATTTTAAATTAGGCGAAGAATGTCTCAATTAACTGGTAGTTAATACGCCCAACTCTTCGTACTTGGAACTCTCTTCGCCCGAGCGTTATTTTCTCGCCCATAACAGGTGCGGTTTTAAATAATTGAATGTGGGCGCTGACTTTTCTATTTAGCATAATCTTTAGTTCCATGAGTTAATATTGAGTGGTAATAGTAGCAAGAAGACCAGTTAAAGTAAATTAAAAGATTGACAAATTATCATAATAAACATATCTTGGGTGTATCGATAAGTGCCAAATATCTATTAGAGGGATCCCCAAAGTGCCAGTATCAACAAGCAACGTTAAACAACCTTACGAATTATCAGAAAGTGAATGGAGCGCTAAGCTTGCTAATGCTCAGTCAGGCTTGCGTGGTAACCTCGTGCCTGGGCGTGTGACGCGTTCGACAGGATCCCAGATGGTTGCTCATGCTAGCGTTATAGATTGGCTTCATTTTGGTATACGCAAAGATTTAAGTGATCGGCTAAAAAAGGTTCAAGATGGCACTCTTGTGCTGTCGAGTTTTGGGAGCAATCGATTAGTCGTCATGCTTGAGCGCCCCACGACATACAAAGATGTTATTAGGAAAGCCAAAAGACTTAATTTACTCTAGTAGAACGGCATTATCCCTATACGGTCATTACTGCGTGTTTTGTGTCACTATTATTCTTTATTAGATTGCTAGCGCTTGCGGCGCAAAAGCTTGATTATAAAAATAAAAGATTGACAATTTATCATAATGAAAGTAATATTGTCGTACATACACAAAGAAGGCAATTACTATGTCAGTTTCAAAACAATCTGTGGATACTCCACATAAAAACTCTTGGTACAGTCAAGTTAATAGTCCAGGGTTTATCCCTCGCTCAGCCAAGCCTCAACGCGTAGTTATTGGCACCATGACAGCTCAAGAGTACAAAGAGCAAGGTTACATTTTCAATGGTCGCGGTAAGCAATAGTTTGCCGTTCCCCTGTCAGTAGATCAAGTAGGATTACATAACATGTCATTTCGTAAATTCATTGCACGTAAACATCGTTACGCGGTTAAGCTCTTAAAAAGTGGAGCGGCACGTATTTATGTCCAAAATGCAGAGGCATTGCAAGCAGCGGGCTTTTTGGCCAACTCAAGTATTCGGATTGTCAATAAGCGTAACCGTATAGAGGTTTATCTTGATCAACATGGCGACAAAAAAATCATGGATACGGGGCGTGGTGAGCTGTTAGAGCTTAAAAACAAGGATACAGCCAAGTCTGTAGGGTCAGCATCGTTTGTGTCTGTGACGTTTCGTATGGGCGTAATCATTTTTACCGTGCATGGTTTGACTGAAAAGCAACAAAGACGTGAAGCGCGCTTAATTGATGCCGTGTCTAAAGGTGAGCCTCTACGCTCGGGTTGTTTCTTCTCAGGTCTAGGTATGCTGAGTTATCACCTTAAGCAAGGGTTGAAGTATCAAGGACTCAAATCTCAGATTGCATTTGCTAATGATAATAACGAACTTGCCATGGCGTGTAATCTCGCGGGAAATCCTATGTGGGACAATGCCGCCGATGATGCAAGTGTGGTTGTGGATGATTTACAGGCGATAGAACGTGATGATTTACGCGAGGTTGACTATGTGACTGTAGGATACCCCTGTGTTGGCTTTTCTATGTTGGCAGCAGTAGAGAACAGGGATTTGCTTCACCCACAATGTGGTACTTTATTGATCCCGTTGATTGCGGCACTTAAAGAAATGAATCCGGCGGTTATTGTGTTTGAGAATACGCCTCGATTTGGTGAGTCAATGACGCTTGATCTAATCAAGAAATCGTTTCCTGATTACAATTTTTCGCAGTCGGTGGTGGATGGTCATAACTTTAATGAGCTTGAATCACGTAAGCGCGTGTGCGTAATAGCCACCAGCAAGGGGTTGCCTACATTCAACATGGATTCGGTAGTATCGATGTATGCGAACGAAGATAAGCCCAAGGTAAGTGATTATTTAAAGCCTATTGCAAGCGATTCTCCAGCATGGCGAGAGATGGCGCATGTAAAAGCGCGTGATGACATGCCTCACCTGGGATACCGAAATTGTTTATACTACGGTGATGAAACTAAGATGGTTACATTACCGGCCTCTTACGGACCTCCTAAAGCGGGTGTGCCGATGATAGCTCACCCGACAGATCTGGATTTACAGCGTCAGGTTCAAGTAGATGAGCACGGCGAGTTACGTGCACTGCCTGCTCAGTTACTGTCGGTAGTATTAGATGTATGGAAAGGTCGTCACCCAATGGTGTCTAAGCGTGGTAGCGCGACAGCTGCACATCGCCTACTTGGTAATGGCGTATCGAAAAAGATTTGGACAAGCATCGGGAATGCGTTTGGTCTGTATTTAAACGACTTATCGTTAGCGAGATAGTTAAACGTGTGTAAGTGCGAATGCTATTGATAAAAGATTGACACTTACAGTCATTATGATAAAATTGATTTTTGATATTTACTTTTAATATGGCGGTCACATGAGCGAATTGGTTGACAAGATAAAGATGTTAGAGTCAAAGGCAGAGTCTTTTGATGGGGCGGTTGATCGCATCATGGCGCTAAAGAGCGTGATTGAAGATGTCCGTACAGGTGACGCGTCCCCTATAAACCTGTCGATTGAAGTCGAGCGGTTAATTGAGTTTTATGAGTTTTCATCCACGAGTTTCATAAATAAAGTTGATGCTGAAGGGTACAGCGAAACAATATTAAAAAAGTACACGTCATCGACTTTCAACGATAAGTTGATCGACAAGGTTTTTGCTTTTAAAAATGGGAATGTTTTCGTTGCCGTTAAAGGTGAGCCTTACGATGCAAAATTCCTTAGCAATCAATTCGATAAAAGCGGGCTTTACTTTGTAGGTTGCATGAGTAGTGACGTCAATTGTTATCAGGGTGCTGATTATATATTGTGTGACGTAGCGAGCGGTATGGGAGGGCGAGGGAGCCTTAATTTAGAAAAGTAGCCCAGCAAGCATGGTTTAACAATTCGGCGTGATTTATACCGTGAGTATGAATTGCGCGCACTTCGTGATAAAAATAAAAGATTGACAAATTATCATAATAAAGTAAACTTGCCTTATTGAGTTGATAGCAGCATCACACGCAAGGTAGGTATTATGTTTCCTAATTTAGTTGATTACGACCCCGTTACAGAAGCAAAGCCCGAAAACGCAGGGCAGCACCTCGGTACTTTACGGTACAACTTCCCAGACCGCGTATCTAAGCGTGAGTTTTTTGCAGACACTAAAGGTTGTTTGGATAGCGCTAAGCGCGAGTTTGACGATCTTTGCGGTAGAGGTGCCAAAGCATCCCTCAATGAAAGCAATCGCCGCTTTAACAAGTCCATGGGTTCCTATTAATCACTTTGAGCGCCTATCTATAGGGTAGGCCGCTTGCTTTACTTTTGGGGTTGTTATGACCGAGATTGAAAAACAAAACAGAGCTAAAGAAAGGGGTTTACGCAAAAAGTGGCAAGACACTTCTGAGAAGTATATCGTGGATTTCTGCTTAGGGGTTGGGCTGCATGTTAAGTGCCTTAATAAGCGCAACCGGCATTATCGTATTGAAGGAAATAGAGATGTGGAGTTGTACGCGACAACGGGTACGGTTAATGCGAAGCCGAGCAATGGTAAGGGTGCGATAAACGTGAAGCTTATGGAGCCAGAGAGAGCGTTAAAAAGGGCGGCAACAATAGCTATGCATGGGTATTGAGTGTTAAATAGTGAGTTGAAAAGAGTCGTTACAACATTTCAAATAAAAATAAATGATTGACAAAATAAGCTTAGTCAGTATAATTAGTATCAAGAGTTAGGGGAAACACCCCACGCAAGCCAAGCGGTTAAAGAGCTTAGATGTTGAACATCGCTAACACACGGTTGAGTCAATATGCTAGATGCCCTTGAGGATGAAATAACGCGAAAGGAGCTGTCAAAATCAGTTGTTAACCTTTTATTAATAATCTTTTATATCACACACTAGGCCGCTTTAAATGCCGCCATTAAAATTATTAGATGGATGACAACATGAATGCTATAAAACTAAACAATTTTCTAAGTCGCCTTAAAAGAAGAACTCCAATGACAGGTGCATTTCGTCAGACGCTAGCCGAGTTTGATCACCGCAAAATCGTCCTTGTGACATGTGTTGGCAATGAAGATGGTAATGAAGGGTACGACCCAAGCGCAGAATGTATAGATGGCAGTTACTACGAGTTGCACGATGCAAATCAAGTGAGAAGCTTTTCTTTCGCTAATGATTTAAAGCTCTGCTTAAAGCACATGATTGACGTGGATAACATTAAAGATTGGGGTGATGTAGTAGAACAGGCTATTGAAGAGTCCTTTGTTGAAGAAGTTAACCGCATATTAGGTAACGGTGCCATTAAAGTTACAGCTGATCCAGATGCTAATGGTGTTTGCTATAAAATTGCAATTGACAGTCCTTTTATCAACACATCAACAATATCGCCTAGTGATGAGTTGCTAAACATTATTATCAATCAAAGTTCAGCAATACTTGGTAAAACGCCAACATTTAATAACACCAATCACCTGTTCTGGTTCGACTAAAGGCTTTGAGGATTGAGTTCATATTTATAACATGAACTCAATTTTCGCATTTAAGGAAATATTATGGCCAAAAAAGAAGGTTACTACTCAGCGGCGATTGCCGGTTGTGCAGATCCAACTGTTATCCTTTATTTCGATGGTGAGGGAATGTATTCGCATGGAAATGAAACCCCTTTAACAGACGAATTCATCCTGTTTATTGATAGTGAGCCGTTTGACCATCGTGATGTTAACGCAGGTAGGGAGTGTCAGAGTGCGTGTGATTGGTTTATCGACGCGGCAGAAGGTGTCACCCCAAAGCCTATTAAGGAAGCGTCCCACAAAAGCGTGTATGAAGTAGTACTCATTGTGGACGGCAAATCTGTAACCACGTATGTGGAAGCGCAGCTTAAGTCTGATGTGTACGATCGAGTGAGTAAATCCCCCAAAAAGATTTATATTGTGTCCGTCAGAGATGTCGCTACGTCGCTGGGTGCTATTCTGTAGTTGAAACGTTAACACAGGGCATTGTGTACTGATGCTCTTAGTCATCCATACTTTTAAGTATCCAATAAGATAGTAATCCCTTGGTATAAATAAAATGATTGACTGTAAATATCATTATGATAATATTAAGCCACTATATAAACATGAGGTTTTGAGTGTAATGGAATTATTTAAATTAGCTGTGCTGAAGTTAAGAGACGGCTTCGAGAACTTGTCATCATTAACCATCAACGTTAATGAGTTAGATTTATCAGTTAGCTACAGCCTTGGCAACGAATCTATGGCCAACCTGAATATTAAAAAAGACAAGGCTTCATTGCCAGATTTTGTTTCTTTTAGCAACATTAGAGTTGTGGAGGATGTGGTGTATTGCATTAATAACCACTCTACACGAACGGTGGCGGATCAAAAAATCAGTCCCGTGATGCATGAATTAGAAATCCGCACCACAGAGCGCTTAATCTCAGCTGAGGAGGGGGTATGAGCAAAGTGTTAGAAAGTGTTGTGCCGAATGTTGTAACTGCTGTTGCAGGCGCAGTGTTTGCCGATCCGATTGCTCTTTCACTTAACCCAAGGAAGACTTGGGATGAAGACTCAAGCTTTGGGAAAACGTGTTTTGCAATTGCTTTTAGTTGCTGTCCAGATGTGGGGGTGACCGTGAGCATCAACACTTTCCGCAATAGTGATGATGTCAACGTGTACTTGTCGTATGGCAGCATGACGGTGTTTAGCTTTAAAACAAAGAAAGATGTCAAAAAAACTAAGGGCATCGCTGACTTGCTGAAAAAGATTAAATCAAGCATCCCTATGTACAATGTTATTCAATCTACGATAAGCGAAATGCATAACCTGGGGAAGAACGTGCCAGAAAAGTCGCAACTGAACTTCCTGAAGCGCCCGTTTACGTTCCAAAAGGATGCGCTAGTAGCTGAAAGCATTGTAGTTCGGGACTCCTCAGTAGGTATCACATTGAGCTTAACCCCAAAAGGACATTTTTGCCTGAAAGTTAAGAATTACCCACTCAAGGATATGAGCGAATCTATGCTTATTGATGATGCTCTCACACAGAGCGTTGTTAAAGAGGGGATTTACTTCACCCAGTTGTTAGCTTTTGATATCAAAGGTGTTCTACATGGTGGTGATGGAAGCCCTCAGGGTGTTGGCAAATCTCTTACTATGAGCTTTACTGCAATACTTCCACCCAAGGCTGTCCATGCCGTTCTGTCTCATATGTTCTTAAAAAAATAACCGAATATTAATTATAGGGAAAAATCGTGTCGAATATTAAGAAATACACTCTGTCCGAATGGAACGATAGCAAGGTTGTAATTGTCGTTGACCATGACAAAGCAACGGATGAACTCTTTCACACAATGAATGATTTTTGGTCTGAGTCCGAAGAGAGATTAAGTGATGCTGATGGCGACGTGGTTATTGCCGTGTTGAAAATGATTGCGCTATACTGCCTCAATTATCAGACATACCATCAACTCAATAGTTATGGGATGATGCGTCACTTCGGTAGCGATGATTCCCCTAGCCATGGTGTTGAAGGGTATCCTCGACTTGATGGCAGTATGGGGATTCTTTTGGAACAAGTTGATGTGCCAGAGATTGAAATTGATGATGATGTGGAAGTGACTGATTTAATCGCGATGCCTAATCCCCCGAAGGGCTTTTCCTAGCCCATTTATTTTATCATTATGATAAAAAACAATTGTAGTTTCCCTATGCGCTTGCTAATATAAGTGCATAGGGGTTGCTTACTCCCGTCCCGCCACAAGGCAAAGCTACCGCATAAGCAATAATTCAAACAACCGAACTGGTGTATTCACATTATACAATGCCAGTAGGAGTGGCGCTTACCGGCGAGAGGAAATAATGATGATACAACGTCCACGTTTAACTAAAGATTCAATTAAGCAACTAAAGCAAGATATTAAAACCGTTTCTAACGAGATTCGCCATCAAATAAACAGCCCCAAGCCTTTTCCCGTGACGACTACGCAAAATGCGGTGTCTAAATTAATGGGTTATAGCAGCTTCTCAGAGTTAACCATGTACCATGCCTCATTGTCGTTAGGTCAAAAGCCTGATGAGATGGATTTTATTCGCGATGTAACAGCCGCAGAGCTGTTAAGTGTTTACGATGTGGGTTATCAGGTGCAGCATCGCTTAAATGACGTCTTAGACGCGCTAAGAGAACGTAAAGCAGGCGCTGAAGTCCAACTAACTGAGATTTCAGCCATTACATTCAAAAACGCTTATGATGCGGGTGAAATTAACGGTGGGCTGCTCAATCTTGCAACTGGATTGCCTACCTATGGTTCCTTGTGCGCTGAGACTGAAATGTTTGGTTCGTTTAGTGAGGGTGATGTGTTCACAGTCCCAAATGATGAGGAGCGTGTCACGTATACGGTGATGTCGTTAGGTGAGATAGGTTTAACGGGCATGCCAGTGTTGAAAGTAAATAAAGGTGTCTGGGTTGAAGGTGGTAATGGGGGAATTTGCGTAGGCTAACTCTCGATAGAGTAAAAGCTCGTGCCTGGTGGCGTGAGCTTCTTAACCTGAAAATTTGGTTTCTAGGGTTTATACAGTTACAGCTTTGCAATGCGGCCAAGTCTAAACATGAACTTATTTTTAATGCTAACAAGAATGTTTTACTTGGCGTTATTCGGGATGATTACCGTAATATTTATATAGGAAAGAACTGTGAACAATAATTTTGAAGTGATGGGATCTAGCGTTTTTGAGCAAGCTGTTGCTGAGCACAGCAAGTATTTGAATGAAAACCCCCATAAGCAGATTGTTTGTGATCCTATCATCACGCCATTTTCTAGGGCTATGACGTCGTTGGGGTTTGTGGCCAAAATAAAGGGTGGCGGTTGCTCTACTCTGCGTGTTTGCGCCAATGATTCATGTAAAAGTAGCCACTCGACACTGTATTCGAAAGATGGCGTAGAATATTGGGGTTGTCCTCATTGCAAAAGAATAAGCGATAGTTGATTTTTTTTTGCATAGGCAATAGGGAGGGTGTGTCTTACTGACCTGGTGAGGTCAGTAAGGGTATTATTTTGTAGGTGCTTTGATGTATTCGTTTTGCCCCCGATAGTCAGGGTGGCCTCTGCCAATCTCTACGGCTTCGCCACTTCGCACATGAGTTCGGTAGTGGGATGCTCGCGCTGCTCCGTTTGCGCTGATCTTCTTATCGCAAAAGAAACAGATGTGTTTGGGGTAAGTGCGTTGTTCAGCCATGATTCACTCCTTATTTGTTGAAAACGATGGCTTCAGCGTTTTCCCATTCCCAATAACCGCCTTGTTCTTCAGCCCACTTTTCAAGCTCAGGAGCAATATAAGGTGTCCCGCCTCTGAACTCACCATAGTAGTCGATAGCATCGATATCAGCGCAAAGTAAATTACCTTCACGCTCTATGAACTCGCATGGGCGTGTGGTCATTTCAAGGTTACTGTCTAAAACGTTAATTTGTATAGTAGGTGATTGCATGATTTTGCCTCGTGTGTGTTTTGCTTCAGTAGGTACATGTTATCAAAATACACCGATTTGTCAATCATTTTATCTGGAATGCTAAAATAAATCAGCCAATGGTCTCGTCGCAGGATAGCGGTAGAAGGTAATAAAAATCACGTTGTCTGTGAAAACCCTGAGCAAGCTCCTCCTTTGCTTTGCGCTTGAGAGGTTGCTCTGGATTAACCCTTGTTGGTATGGCGGGCGTTACCACTAAATGCAGTGCCAACGCCAGCAGTGGGAGTAATCCTTACCATTCATATTCAGCAAGTATTTTCAACTGGATAGCTGATTCGCTGGTGTCTTCCCCGATGGTAGTTAGTAGACGACTTCCCGATGTTGTATGTTCCAAGGCTCCTTGGAATGCAAAGTAGCCAATAGGATCTGCTTGGAGCGTAGATTTTGCGTGTTTAACCAATACGTCTTGGATGACCTTTATGGTCTCATTAGCTGGTGTTGCAATAGGCGCGGCTGCAACAAGTCCAACTTCCACTTTTGCCCAATCCAGTATGATATCAAGTTCGTCGGCGCTCACTGTCCATTCAGGCACGCCGCCTTGAAGCATAAGCCCTGCTCTTGATTTGCGCTGAAGAAGCGTTTCAAGCAAATAGCGCTGAACGAATTGCTTGTCGTGATTGTTATCGTAAAATTCAATAAATGGTGAATTGGTGTCGTTAACTAGGCTATTGCTAGCGCCATACATTTCGCCAGCTTTAATGATGCATACTGTCCATCTGCCGTGGGTGAATGTACTCATAATAATATCCTCTTGTGTGTTTATTTTAAGTGTTAAGAATACATTCATTATGATAACTTGTCAATCAAAAATTCAAATTCACCACTATTAACTAGCCGGATTAATATCTATTGGCGTGAATTCAATAATAAAGTGCTGCTCGCAATCGTTGTTTGTGCACATAAAGTTGATATGGCAGCAACTAGCTGAAATATTTGTGCTGTCTAATTCATCATCTTGGGTTAGATCGCTGTTGCATTCTGGACACTGCATTAGTTTACTCCTGATTACCTGTTTTAATTCACTAAATTAACTAACACGATTGCCGCCTGGGCTTCGATAGTAGTTTTCGCTAAATGAAGCTGCATTGTGGCAGGCTCATTTATTTTTGTCAATCATTTATTTGCTTACAATCCCTCTAATAAAGAAAATGATTGACAAATTATCATGATGATATACACTGTTAGCATAAATTAATTGAGGCAATATCATGCAACTAAGACAGACGAAATATCTAATGAAAGATGGTAGTGTTCGCATCACTAAAGTACGACCTTCTTACAGCATTCATCGCGCCAATATTGACGTCAATTTAGCCCAACTGAAAATGTATCGTGCTAGCATGTTGGTTAATGGCTTTGTTGTTGACACAGGAAACGTTCTCCACGGGGAAGATGGTAACCGGTTTATCGTAGGGTCAATCCATAGACGGGTTAACTCGTTCGACAATCGTCCTATGAGTGAGCGTGCACGCTTAATTGCTTATGAGCGAGCATCCATGGCTGTTAATAACGGCTTCCACCGTAGAAAGCAATGGAACACGTTAGTTCGACAGGCATGTCTTGCATTCGTCGCCTGCAAAGCGAAAGATAAAGGTGTTGACGATGTAGAACTATTTCCAAGAGACCCTTATGTTGTATCATTTATGCGTATAATCAAGCATATTGGGCTAGTTAAATTTGAAATGATCTTAAGAAGCGCAGATACTAACTGCTCAGTATCGCATCAGCTCATTAGTGATGCGGTGATTACATAAATATTAAAGGTAAGAGGGTTAGAGATGGGATCGCCAGAACAACAAGTTACCAACGCAAGGGAGTTGAGCATCATCGCTTTGCTGGTTGAGGAATATTGCACTACGCCAGAGACGACTGCATCCGAGGCTGTTGAGGCGGTGATCTTAGAACTTAAACAGGCACAGGCTACAGTTTCGCTTCTCAAGCATAAATTAGATGCCTACACTAAACACTCTCTTTAATAATCCTCAAGTAAATGATTGACAAATAATTTCGTTTTGATACAATAACTTTAAATTAATTATTGAGATTGCACACATGGCAGATTCTTACTTATCAGCACTTGAACAGGCTAAATCGCACACGCCAATTAACGGTATGGTGCCAGCCGTGTTTGAATACAAAACGCTTGAGGGCAAAGAACGTTTTGGCTTCAATTTTCAAAAAGAAGAATTGTCTGTAGGAGATAGATTCCATATCGACCATGGCGCGGGTATTCACCGCAATGAAGACGGCAAAATTTTATGGATGATGCAATCATGAGTAGCTACGTAACCACATTCCCTAATATGCCTACTGATGTAGCGACGCTTCAGCGTTTACTCGCAGAGTATCGTGAGCGTGAAATTGTGCGCGAAAAGCGAGAAGCATCTTTAATCGATGCTTTGGATGCCTTGGCGTATGATTGCAATGAAGGTAAAGGTAAGCCTTGTTATGTTAACTCGTTTGATAAAGGCGAGGACGTCAGCGAGGTGTTTGATGAATGCCAAGCATATAGCGATGACTTAGCCCCTGTTGAAAAAGAGGGTGATAGAGTTCCTTACGGTAGTGATTGGCCAGCAGGTTCAATTATAAAGATGTATGATGAAACATTTCGTATTCGCGGTAACTGGGGCTTATCTGGTGAGGTAGAGTATTTAGATGGTGAGTTTGTCAGCAATAGTTATTACTGGGCATACCAAGGGGATAAAGCAGAATTAATCGCCCTCGGTGTGGCAAAGCAGCCAGTAGACGAAGGTGATGAGTAATACAAGATCCCCTCATCCCTTTCATAAAGAATTCAGCACCCGACTTGTATGACGCCTAAAATATAGGCGTCATACCACATTTAAAATAAAAGATTGACAAAATAGTTCATTGTGATACTATGTGTGTGTTGATTAAACACACACAAGGTAAACGAAATGACCACTAAAGACGATTCCATTCAAGTTACATTTGCAGTTGAAAAAAACGAAAAGTACGGTGATTACCGTGTTGTAGAATATTTTGATGGGGAGTGGAATAACGAGCGGGATGGTAATTGGCAAGAAGGTACTGCCACTACAATTAGAGACCGCTTGGAGAATGCGCTCACTCAATTAAACGGTGAGATGAGTACGTCAAAGAACACTGATACAGTAATTTACATTGCTTAGCGGGGTCGTCATGAAAACAGAATTTGTTGTGGCCATTATCACATCTTCTGGCGCGGTTTTATCCGCGCTTGTAATTGCCATTGCAGGGTTAATCGCTGCTAAACGCGTTATATCACGTAAAAAGTTAAGAACGGATCTTATTACCGCTATGAAAGATATTCAGTTTTTGTTGGAGCTTGAAAAGGCGCACAATGAAATCAATATCACTGTACAAGGTAAGTGTAACAAGAACATTGTTAGGGAAGCTGTTCGAAAAGAAAAATCACTCGATTTGAGTGGGAAGAACTCATTATCAAGCATCAAACGAAAATTGGCCTTACTGTCTAATTATGATGACTGAACGATAATCCTTGGGTTTACGTGTCATGTTGCGTGGTGCGTGACCCTATGATATTTTAACCTTACGATTTATCACAGGTAAAACTGCCTGATGATAGGATTAATGCACCGGACCTGATCAGGGCAAGTGCAAGGCCGGCAGCCTTTCCTGTTAGATACACTTTAAAAATGTATGGTGATAATTAATTGGGAGTAGACCAAAAGGCTACTTTGCTCGCTTACAGAAGACCATTGCTGGCATGCGACATTGATTATTTATTGGATATACGATGCCTATTAAAAACTCACGTCCTAAAACTGAATCTCTCAAACATTACAAAAGCTTGTCATACGAAACTTTGGTAGCAAGTTGGCTGCTAAATGATGGGTGGGATGTATTCCTGCCTATGATTGATCACGGGCTGAAAACTGATGTTGCCATTTCAGATGGTGATACATTCTATCGAATACAGGTTAAAACCTTAGACTCTCACAATGAAAACATGATTGTTGATAATAAATGGCAAGACGCCAATATTGATTATGTCATATATTTTTCAAGGGTCGGAAATTGGGGGTACATCCTACCTCCATTTAAACAGTGTAGAAAGAAGCTTAACGCGCCTGGGCACATAAGGTTCCACCAGCACGCCAAGAACTTTGTCAGAGCCTTTGAGCTGATTTAGTTCTTTGGTTTGATGGGTTATTAGATGTCTATGATAATATCTTAACAAGTCATTTGCTCCTGCACCCGCTAAATCTGGTAGGTGCACCATTTCAGAGTGAAGGGGAACGGCGTATAGCTACTTAAGGTGGCCGTGGACAACAACCTGTAGAATTGAGAGCTTTTCTTAAGCTAAGAGCAACGTTCGTATTATGTTTTAAATAGTGGGTTCTGACACCGTTTTGCCAAAGGTGCTACTGTTTAATTCGTTGCTTAATAGCGCTCCTTTGGGCGATGGGATTGGGTGTGCAATATCCATGAACATGGCAAGCTGACTCTTTTGACGGCGGGAAAGACCGCGAAATTATTTTTTACAATCATCAAGTGGTAATATTAAAGTAAAAGATTGACACTTATCTTCTTTATGATAATGTTATTACACTTAAAAAACATTGGTATAGTGTGGGGCGTATAGCTACTGGGTGGCCTCACATTGTATAAACCGTAACATCAACAACCCTTAGCAGCCAAAGCCTTACAAGTTTTAGGTATCCATATCCTCGTTCCCTTGGCTAACAGGAACGATTAACGCGGCTACCCATGGGGGAATAAATAGCTGTGTTCTTCGAGGAAGTTAGTGGGTGATTTGGTTGACGGCGGGAAAGACCGTGCTTTAACTGCTCCTCCAATAAGTAAATTAAGCCTCACATTTTGCCGGTATATCCAGCAATCAGCGCGCCCATCTCAATAAATAATTGATGTATTTGTTTTCTGTTGATAAAATACAGTTGATTAGTAATGAATCAGGACGATTTTTAATGTGGTGACAGGCGTATAGCTACTGGGTGGCCTTGCTCCGCATACTATCATGATAGAAAGAAACCCCTAGCAGCCAAAGCCTTACAAGGTCGAACTACAATGTTCGGATCCACTTGGCTAACCGGCACGATTAATGTGGCTACCCATGGGGGAGTAATAGCTGTGCTTTTCGAGGACGTAAGTAGGTGATTTGGTGGACGGCGGGAAAGACCGCATCTTTTTCTACCCTCAATACAGAATAAATGATTGACAAAACAGCATAATGATAATATACTTTAGTTATTGTTCATGAGAGGTATTTGTTATGTCTAATTGGGTTGTCGCATGCGGTGGAACTGAACCGGTAATGACTGTTAAAGGCCGTAGAATTCAATATATGTGGAATCGCAGAACACTTGAGCACGCCTATTATGACTTGGGTCGAGACTTGTTTCTCTGTGATGATGATTTAAAATCATTGGGCATATCACCGTAAAATAAAAGATTGACAAGAATGCTTAATTTGATAATATTGAGCAGCTGAATAAATAGGTGAATTAGATGGATGATTTAGAAAAAGTGCTAACGTTGGGAGATTGGGTAATGTCATTTGTAGTGACGGGATCCAATCTATCCTTTACCGTTGCGTTTGCAAACAATGCGAAAGTAACGTGTATCGAAGACATTAGTCGAACGGACGATGATTTTGGCGAGCGCTATACATCTGATAAGGTTGAAACAGATCATGATGACAAGGGCGACCCTGATGGTATTGGTACCGAAGTTCAATATACTTTTCTTGGCGCTTATGCGATAAGTTCCTTCGTAGACACTGACAACCATCTAAACCTTTGGATTGAACATGAAGAAAGGCCTTTGCCTGAAAATACGCAAGTCGAAGAATCAACACCAACAATAATGAGAGAGTTTACAATGCCAGATAATAAAAGCTATACCGTGACAGTGCCTGTATATGGTTACATTGAAATTGATGTTGAAGACGTCGCCAGCCAACAAGAAGCGCAGGAAAGAGCCATGGAAGATTGCATGAATCTGCGTGTGGATACATCTGAGCTTAAGCTTGCTCCAAATACGCATGTTGAGTTACTTCCGTATGCGCAAATTGTTGAAGGCAATAGATCGTTTATTGCTTTTGAAAAAGTGACATCCGTTGTTATTGAAGATTAAAGCAGCATCAACATGTATTCGATAGATAGAGACAAATTAGCAGCAGATTTAAGGCTGAATTGTCATTTAATTTACATTGTCGCCAAAAGGAATATGAGTGGTGGACTCGCGCAGCTGAATTAAACTCAATATTGGCAGAAAGAAAACTTGCTGAATTAAAAAGCCCCTCAAGGTGAAGTCATGCAGACGCTACCAACGAGGTAAAAAAACTTGTAACGGAGTCTATTTAAGATATGAACACAATTAAAGTGGCGAAAAGCATTACAGCTCCCGCCAGAATAGATACTGCAATTGAACGTGCTAAAGATTCGCTCATCAAACGGGCTGAAAAGACTGGCTTGTACGAAAACTTCGGCAGAGATGAAGTGCTGGCAATAGAGAGCAAGTACATCGATTTAGGTGACTTTTACGATGACATGCTAAAGCAGAAAGGTAAACTAAAAAGCTTCGCTAACTGGTGTCAAAATTACCAAATAGGCTAAGATTAAAGGCATCATTCGAACTATAAAAGGAAAGAGTCATGTCAAATATTAAGGTGATCAATGAGTAGCTTACTCGAAGAGCTTGAGAAGGCTAATGCGAAGATTGCAGTGTTAGAGCAGTCGAATGCATTCACGCGTTACGAGACTCGCCCAGCAGAATCATTAGCCGGCATCGCGATGAGAGAGTTGGGTGACCACAAGTTGTGGGTTGAAATAGCGAGATTAAATTCGGTTGAATTCCCAGATATGTCGCCAAATGAGTATTACCCAGTTAAAACGCAAATAATCCTGCCCAGAATTGAAACGGGTATAAATAAATGATTGACAAATTATCATAGTGAAGTATACTGGGTGCATCAATTTTGCACACATTAGGTTATTTTGCTATGAGTCATGAAACTACATTTAAATCTTCTACTGATGGCGTTACACCAGCGCCTAACTCCATTTTGAATTCGGTTAATAAGGATTTCTATATTAGCCACAACAATCATGATATCGATATTTACGGTAGTGAAACCACTTCACTGGTTATTGGCCAGATGGAAGCGTTTTACATCTTAAATGGCGATCACCGATCTGCCTACACTCAACTCATGCCTCAAGGTTTAGGGTCGTGCATGAAGTATTTTGTTGATAATATGTCGATTATGAACGCGAAAAGCGACACGTTAGCTCGTCCGGTGATGAGCTAAAACAGAATTGTTTAGGCAAAAGGGGCTGTGATGAGCGCTAAGCGTGGAAACCGAAAAGTAAGTAAACCGAACAAGTATCGAGTATATAAGCGTTTTGGCAGCGATATAGAGGCTGCTATGGAGTCTAAAAAACTTGATCCACACTTGCGCGGACATAAAGGTTGGGATGCTATTAAAGCTGTCCGGCGCTTCCAGAATGAGATTACTTCGCCACTTAACAATATGATCATGTCAGCTGAGGTGCATTGGGATAGGTGTGGGAACAATGCCATATTTATTCAGCCTAAAGATGTTGACGCGTTGTTGAAGGGGAAGTATTCACTAAACAAACTGCCTCAATTTTTTACGCCATATCCAGCATTTACATTATGCCTGCCAGCAAGTTTTGAGGTGAACGGCATCAAGCCAAGTGGAGTTTTGGTGTCAGTACACCCGCAATACGATTCGTTCACAACGTGTATGCGCGAGATGTTTGTTTTGATTGGTGCCCCTGTTTTGGAGCCTGCTCCGCAACAACAGGAGATCCGGAACATTATGACAGTGGCCTATACCGTTCCTGATGGAGCGCATTGTGCTATGAGCTATCACGGCGAGCAACTGGCGGCGATATTCAGTGCAAAGAACTTCAAGGAATACTTGAGTTTAATTGATGATGCTGAGTTGATAGGAGCGACAGAGGCCAAGTTGAGCGTCGAAGAAAATGAATTGCAGTATAAGCTTATCAAGCTGATAGTGGGTATGTCTGTGTTCTGCATGGCTAAGTCAGGCTCGATTGTAGATGGTTTTCCTAAGGTGAAAGGGTTTACGTTGGACAACCCAGTAAGCGATGGTGTGAAATCCCATAGTTTGAATACGTCCTTTTCGACGGGTAACGGCACTCGCCCTGGTGAGCATCATCGGACCTGGTTTATTCGCCAGCTGTCTCATGAGAAGTATTATCAAGGGGAATTTTCAGATTACATACCTAATAGTCGATTCGTCTTTGTTGAGGATGCACTTGTTAATTCGAATGTGAAGCCAAAGCATGTGGATATATAAAATAAATGATTGACAAAATGCGCTTTTTTGATACTATGTATATACGCTATTAATTGGAAAATAAAATGTCTGAAATTTACGTATCTATTGACTCTAGTGTGGTTACGCCTAACGCTTACCATCAAGACCCATACACCGTCGCTATTCACCGAAGCACGGATGTGTACCTCCTTAATTTGCACTATATTGTTCGATTTTTTAAAAGTGGAAAAAGCGCAATGGTCGCTGTTGTTGATGCTAAAGGCGAAGAATTAAAAACAGGTCTAGAAGCGGCGTTAGAGTGCGAAAACAAAGCATTGCTTGAGCTGGCCATAAAAACCTACGCTGGTCAGTTGTTGGTGCCAATTGATGATGTTATTACGCTTTGTAACATACCGATTAGCAAGCCAATGACAGATGTTTATGTGCGTAAAATGGTGGAATGTTACGCGCATCTATATTGTGCGCGAGCTTCGGATATTGCCAATATGGGTATTGAGTCTATTGGTGAAATTGATGTGGCGCACAAGGCGGGCGTAAAACCTGATTATTCGCGTGAGAAACTTCGCCCATACATACAAATACCTGATGAGTATTGCATATATTCTAAAGTGTTTGTTAATCAATATGGAGTGGTGTACGTTGCCGATCACACAAAAACTTCGAAGATGGATAGATGCTCTGTATTGTGCCCTTTGACTTATGTAGCAGGTGAAAAACTAAAACAAACCATGTCTGTGTAGGATCAAACAGCGTTACGAAACAAGAAAAGAGTTACTTGATTTAAGTATTCAGGAACTAATCAAAGAATTTAATCAACCTATGACAAATAACTATTAACAGGGGAGCGTACCGATGGAAGCAAAAGATATCACCAGTAAACCAAGTAGAGAGGCGATACTCAAAGCTGCTAAGCCGATAGAGACTATTAATTGGAGAAAACACAAGCTTACCGTAATCAAAGACGGCTACTTGGATAACGGTGCCAGAGTTCATGTAGTAAAAGAAGTATTAAAAGAGCAGCCAGTTATAATCGACAGTGCATTTGTGATTAGCGAGAAAGACCCTCAAGATTAGAATTAACAGCATCTTCAATTGTTGGCTTGAATCAAACAAAACAGTTCCAGCTGACTTTGCCTAGAAATATCTTCATAAAAAATCTCCATTCAAGAATATATCCCCATCCCATCAAAATGATAAACTGTCAATGTAAAACAGCATTATGATAAAATAATACTATAGAGTTATTAAAAATAAATGATTGACAAAACAATTGGGATTGTTTATTATATATACACTGAAACAGTAGTTAAGGAACTGTGATGAATACGGCCTCAAAGCTCGGCGTCTACCCAGATGTAGATAGATTCTCGATATCACTTGGTGAGTTGGATCTTATCTCCCGTTGTCGAGCGATGCAGCAGTTGCAATCGGCGGCTTTCCCGTTTAAGAAGGGGTATCGTCTCAGTTATGCATGTATGGATGGTGTATTAAGTCCATTAACAGTTATTGCTGGACAAATAAAACGGGGTGATGTGACGCCTTACAGCTTAGCTTGCGGTATGTTAAGTGATACGGCAAGCAAGTTGTCTAGCTACCCTGTTGATTTAAGCTACTTTGATTTGCCATTAGGTTTTATATCGACGGAAGTTGGTGTTCGTTACGCTGGTGGCTTGAGAACTAAGGGAGATAATGCCCAGAGCGCTCACGAGTTGGCCGCGTATATTATTCTCAACGAAAAAAGCTATGTTGAAATAGGCTTAGGTATAAAGTCTTGTGTCAATGTAACTGTAGTTAAACGTGATGTTGGTGGTGTAGTGGTTACCACTGGTTTTGGCGGTACGCACGAGAAAACGTCATCATTAAAGCTTAGTGTTATGCTTGACTATATGATGTTGTTTAACGTAATTGTAATGGCGCTGAACGAAGCGTAACGAGTGTAATCTACAAGAGGGATCCCAATGAAAAAGCGTTGTTATGTTAATAAGTATGGCTATTTTAATTTATCATCTATGGACATTGACGAGTCATTGTTAATTGGTGTCGAAATTATCGATGATATGGCCACGGCTGAGCGTCGCTTTAAAGAAGAAAATGACATGGCTGATGAAGAGGATGTATTTATCCCTAGCGTGTTTGAAAGTGAAGGCGTAATTTACGGCGAAGACTTAAACACCTGCGCTTCGCCAATTGAAGAATTATCAGCGGAAGAATACATAAATAACTACATACTATAATAAATGATTGACAAATTATCATAATGATTTATACTATGTGTAAGTTAAATACAACTGCACACACAAGGTTTTTACTATGTTAGTTTATAACGCATTTACCAAGTCAAATATTATTGAATACGCCAACGAAGTTCTTGCACAGGAGTCAAGTCGGATCCGTGTTGCAGATATAGTGAAAGTCGAAGGTGACTTAGCGGTGGCTTTAACTACTCGCGGTGCAAAATTAGCACTTGTCATGAGCGGCTTGAGTACATTAAGCGTGATGACATTCCGCTCTATCAACAAGATCAAAAATAAGAATAAACGCTGGACGTATCTAATTAACGGCCAAGCTGGTGTAAATTTAGAGACTATCGTATTCTCGGGTGAGACTGGTAAGCGGTTCTACGCCAATGCAGGTCAGTTATGTGAATTTATGCATGGTGTGTACTCAAACATGAAAGATGAAGGTGAGCGCTTGCAGCAAGTGAATAAGCGTGTCTCATGGGAAGCAAAAGTTAACCACGTTATTCAAAACAATCTAATTGAAGCTTTTAAGTTGGTTGTTAGTCAGGCTAACTTTAATACGGCATTTGATTACGGCGGTGTGGCTCAAGATGAAATAGGTATTTTGTATTCTATCAGCAAAAGCACGGGAGAGATTGTTGATAAGTGGGTTGGTGAGTTCAATCTATCTACTATGCTGGCCACGGTGAGCAGTGATAAAGCATATTTTTTGACGAAGGTTGATGGTGGTAGCAATGACAAGCAGGTAAGGGTTGCTATGGCTTTTGCCGTATGGGATCACCTTGGCGATGTACCGACTGATGAAGATGGCGAGTTGCTTGATGATACTTTCCTGCACTATTCAGTGGGTGATGATGTGCATGATGTTTGGCATTGGGTAGAGGGTTGCTTTGACATAAGCATTGGCAACGATATTTTATACAAAAGTGAGGCTGCTTAAGATGGCTACATCTCAAGAGAGAAGTGTTTACGTTACGATGAATGAAATGGATGCGGCGATAAGTGCTGCCAAGGTTCGGCGGGAACAACGGGTAAGATTGGCCGTAGATGACTTAGTAAGCAAAGTTGAAATTCCATTACATGAGACAGAAGCCGAATCGCAAGAAGGTGCGTTAGCCTGCGGGTGTGGTATTTTGCGATGTGAATGTTGAGCTATATGTAAATTATGGCTCATGTAGACATGAAAAGTCAGCGAACCCATATGCTCTATAGAGGTCGGCGCATACGCAACTGGATATTATCAGAGGGTGATTTTTTTGATTTTGAGCGTTTAGCTACGGAAGATGAAGATGGCTGTATTAACATGTCACAGCTTGCCGATGACGAATGTGTTTTGAGTCCTGGGGTTATATATAAAAAACGCAATTGCCCCTGCGTATAAATCAAGGTTAACTATCATTAAATGATTGACAAATTATCATAATGATATAAGCTTTCGTTATGTCCATTATTTATTATTTATTATTCATTATTCGTATTGAGGTTACTTATGAGCAAAAATATCGTGGCGCATGGCAACATGAAGCATGAAGAGAGTACCATTCACCAGTCAAAAGACGTCCGTTGCGGCAACATCCTCAAGGTTCAAGTAAGTCGATTAGAGGATAGTTTAGGCCATAGGGTTTACAAGTGTGATGGTTGTGATGCGAAGTGGAAATTCGGTGTAAATAAATAGTCGTAAAATGAAAAAATGATTGACACCATGTGTTAGTTTGATAGAATGTGTTTATTGAATTCACACACATGAGGTTAGTTAAATGATTCAAGAGCAATGCTTAGGCGAAAAGATTGAAACTATCATCTTGTCTCGCAAGGACACATCTCAGGGGAAATACTTGGGATCTTCGGCTCAAACTTTTGGAGCAGCGTTAATTAACGGCGTTGTTTACAAGGTTATGCGTAACCTTGAAGTGTCTGAAAATTGGTTTTGGAAAGTATTCAATGTCAACACGGGCAAAACAATTACTCTAAAGGATCAGTACGACTTACCTTGCTTGAGAGAGGCTTAACATCATGCCATTAGCTAAAATATTTAACGATGTGGAAGGCGCGCCAGTTAAAATTGGTCAGCGTGTAGTGATCACTAATATAGTGGACGAAACTACGTTGGGCTACATAGAACAAGGGGACGCTGATTGCATTGAAGATGCAGTAGTTGATTATTTCCTGAATAAAGAAGCCACAGTTATCTACTTAGATTACGATGGTGGCTGTGGTCAAGTTTACCCTAGTGAACCAATGATAGGTTTGCTTATTGACGGGGATGCGCAAGAGCATGCGTTTTGGCCAGAAGAATTAATGATTAAGTCCGAGGAGGCTGCATAATGGAAACCGTATTTGCTGAGTGGTTGGAAAAAGGTTTGGCTGACCCATTTGAAGGTCGTTACAATGGCGTGGTCGATGATTTGCCTTTCGGCAACGTACCAAGCACGGCGCTTTCATTGATGCTGGTGCCTATGGCCTCTAAGTTGGGTGGCATTATGTATCTCACTGCTGCAAAAGAGCGTGTGAGATGGTTATCTAAACGCCTGTATGATTTATCGACTGATCATAAAGGTATAAATCAGCGTCGATCTGAGCTACCAAAAGGCGATGTGAACGATTACGAACTGGCGAATCAGTTTTTTATGACTGAGGATAAAGAAGACTTGTTGGCAGGCATGGCACGTATTGATTTCCTATTGGATGAGCTGAAGGCGCTTGGTGATAAACCTTTTTAATGCGGCTTTAATTCTGCAATGAGTTTAAAAGGTGCCAATGTGCACCTTTTCTGTTTGCGCCTATTGTGCAGGCAACCCTATAAAACTACCTTGTATTGGTGCTTGAATCCACAATAAA
>TARA_R110001592_G_scaffold13586_4_pt1 | contig 24503 bp, 6 predicted proteins | sample TARA_R110001592 | Tara Oceans TARA_R110001592 (sample SAMEA4398387) | marine metagenome | biome: Polar Biome; feature: [SRF] surface water layer (ENVO:00010504); material: water (ENVO:00002006), including particulate matter (ENVO:01000060) such as... | depth 5 m | reverse complement strand
TCAGTCTTTTTACTGTATTCATATAAACTATATTTTGAACTGTCAGTCTTTTGTACTTGTATAATACTTTTATCTAATACATTTTTTAATAACTGGAACTGCTTTGTATCTGTTACTTTTCTTAATGGCTTGTAATCATCTGTATAATAAACTTTTCTATTTGATGTAGCATCTGTTCTTAGTAATTCATACCAGTCAGTTGTTACTAGATGAGGAGTACTTGTTGGTAAGTATGTTCTCCAATCTATAAATGTTGTATCCATTTTAAGTTCTGCAAATATTTCATTAAGTGCTTCTTGCATTTGCTTTCTTGCTTTCTTAATGTCTTTAAACATTGTTTGTCTTGGTCTATACTTAGAACCAAAACGTTCACTTTCACTTAAACCTTTTGCTGGAACTATTTCATTAATAGCATTGTAACCTGCTAAACTGTCAATTAGTTTGATACTTAAATTATCTGGTATAGTAACGTCTGTATCACCTTCACCTGCAAGTCCCCATGAAGTATGTTTCTCACTTGCTTCTGTATCCTTACGTTCAAAGTTTACACTAACAATACTATCCTCTGTTTTAATTAAACTTCCTAATGTATTAACAACCATAGCATCTGGACTTATTAATCCAACGTATGGAATACGTTGACTTTCAGGACTTACTATTAGTCTTTCAATGTCTGCAATACTTCTTTGTTTTCCAAAGTTTGTTCTTGCCATATCGCTAATTGTTGTTAATCCGCCAACCCAATAGTAATACAATAGCTCTGGTTTTCCAGTTTTTGCATTGCCTCTATTTTCTGTTACAAAATCTTCTAACGCAAATCCTTCTCCTTCATATAGACTTGGAGGTACAAGATTTTCTGTCCATTCAAGAACTGTAACTATACTACCTGGGAACATTGAACCCCAATTTAAAGAACGCTCTTGGTTGTTGTATCCGTTAACTGCGTAAGTACCTTTACCTTGTTCATACCATTCGTATCTAACAGTTGCAGTATTCCACCATCTTCTACCAACTTGTTTAGAACCCCACTCTGCTTTGGCTACATCATATATGCAAGGATCTAGGTCACTTGTAAAGTCAATCTCTTTAGAAATAAATCCAGGTAATACACCTTTGAATGGATCGTATATATCTATATCAAATTCTTTTTGTGCTGATTCGTTATCGTATGTAAACACATCTGTTAAGAACTTAGTATCAACTAACTTCTCTTGATGTCTAATAACTGTATTGCTTTCTAAGTATGCCCAACCGTTTGTATCGTATTTGTCAACCCAGACATTTGCCATGCTGGCTACATTACTTGGTGGCGTACTATATCTTAAACTGTTTAGTTTAAGTGCTGTAACTTTTTTATCATCTTTCTTAGTAAGTGAAACAGAGTCGCCTGCTAAACTTACTAAATCGTATTCCCAAACTGCACCGTTAGTAACATTGGTTAAGTCTTGATTACTCATGTATATGTTAAATGGTGTGCCATCACCGAATTGTGATTGGAATCTAATTCCTGTGCCATCTCCTGATATACCAGAGCCACCTACTCCAGGACCGCCATAGCCTCCGCCTGCACCGCCATCTGTTAGGCTTGGTATTAATGGATCGTCTGTATTATATTGTCCTGGTAACATTCCCATGCTGTCTAGTAGTCCAGGGTTAAGTTCATCACCAAACTCTAGTCCGCCAATTCCATTACCGTCAATAACTAATCCTGGGAATCCGTCATCATCTAGTTCTATTCCTGCTGTCCATAATGGGAAACCATCTTTACCCATTGGAGCATAGTCTCTAATATTTTCTGCAAACTGTTCTTCTGGTGTAAGGTTTCTTACTGTTCCTTCTTTAAGTCCAAAGGCGTTTAAGGCGTTTCCTTTTCCTGAACAATCTGGAATTGCTTTTGCTGTTAAGAACACTCTAGCACCTTTACCATTACCTCGAGGAGTACTACCTATAGCACTATTGTTATTACTATTGTCTGTTCTATTATCATTATCATATTCTAATGGAACACCTTCGTTTAGGTCACTTGGGAATTGCTGGTATATGCCTCTATCTATAATAGCAAGATCCACAACTGCACCTTGCTCGTCTACTCTAGTAACAATAAACTTAGCCATACGTTCTATTAATAATGCATCTTTTCCAAAGTCCATAATTGGAACAACTATTGCTCCAGTACCTGAACCTCTAACTGTTATTGTTGGTGTGCCTCTTCTACTATATGAACCTTTTTCTAATGTTGGTATAATTCCGTTGCCTGGAATTGATCCAGGTATAATTTCACCTTTTAAGTAAAATCCTGGTCCGCCCCTAGGGCCTACTGCATCTTTGAGTGCAACATTAACTCCATTTAGTCCACCGTTTACATCAAAGTCAAGTTTGCTCATATCGTATGTGAACGGAGTAGATGTAGCGTCTGGATTATTAATTAATAATTCTACTTGGTTTCCGGCTTCCGTATTGTACCCTTCTCCTGCACTTATAATTCTAAGTCCTATAACACTTGCTTCTGCAACTTCGGATTCTGGTACCGGTGTACCACCTACAACTCTTAGTTGGTCGCCTACTTGATATCCTTGTCCTTTTGTTTCACACATACTTGACAATCCGTCAAATCCAGGTACCTGTGAATTTTCTTGTGCTGTTGCTGTTTGGTATTTAGGTATTGCTTTAACAGATTGTACAAATCCTGGATTGCTTGTTACATTACCAAATTGGTCAATCGCTGTTATAACACTATTAGTTTCTACTTCTGTTTTAGTTGGTTGGAAACAGTTTTGTTGGTCACGTTGTAATGCATAGTCTAGTACTTCTCTATATTGTCCGCCTGCACAACCGTTCCTGATAATCATTTGATCATTAACTGTGTTTTGAATCTTAATACATGTTTCACCATTTATTGTTGTCATTATTACTTGTACGTCTGGAACTTGTGATAGTATTTCATCTTTAAGAATTTTTAAATTTGATCCTTGACTTACTGAAACTGTGTGTCCATTAATTTGGAATGTATCACCTTTGCCAACGCCACCTGGTTGTCCACATATATTAACTCTTGGTTTAGGAGGACATACTGGAACTTGTACTGCTGGAGCCTGGGGTACCCATTTACCTGTTGATTTTGTTGTTGGTATAATACTAACATATTGTGTACATGGTGTACCACTAGCAGTTTGAACTGCATTTGGATTAGTTTGTCCACCTGGGCCAGCTACTTGGCTACCTCTATTACTAACTGCTTGATTTTGTTTTGTGTAACGAGAACCAGTACCAATACTTGAATTTGGTTTGCCTGAGCCACCCATACCAGCACCGCCTTGAAGGAAAACTCCTCCAACACTTGAATATGTTATACCACCACCGCTTTGTCCTGCAAAGCCGCCACCAAAATTTGTGCCTGAACCAGAAACACCTGCTACATTTATTTGTGGTCCGCCTGCGTATAAGCCATTGAACATTCCAACAGTTGGATGTTGTGAACCTGCAACGCCGGCATATCCTCCTCCGAGGAAATTTACGTTACTATAGTTGAATCCAGATATCCCAGAATTAACATTAACACCGCCATTGTGACTGTATGGTGTGCCTACTGCACTTGCATTATTTCCTACAGGAGTACAACTTGAACCGCCTGCAACTTGCGTACCACGTGCTGTAGACAGCATGTTTTGGTCCACTGGATAAATCATTGAATACTGATAAGCAATACTTCTACTAGGATGTTTGCTTAATACTGTAGTAATATATTGTCCGTTGTCTGCATTATATGTAAAATCAAACTTACCAAAGTTAAACACAAAGCCATCACCTAAGTCTCCTACTGTTGCATCTTTGGTATTTGAAGTACCACCTTGTCTAGAAAAGTCTGCTTTTTCTTGTGCAGTCATTGTTGTAAAGTTTCTTGTACTTGCTTTTAATACACCACGTTGTCCTCTTACTTTACTTTGGAAAATTTCTAATCTGTCTTGAGCACTATACATGTTAAACAATATTTTAATCGTGTAATCATCGCCGTTAAAACTTGTCATCTCATAATTTTTAATTTCTGTCTCACCTGTTCTACCACCATATGTAACAAAGTCGCTGATGAAAAATACATCTGGCTTTGCCGGAGGGGGTGGAGGGGGTGGAGGAGCTGGAGGACAAACCGGAGTATCCGGATTATGTTTTATCATTAAATTAACAGGAGCCGCAGGATTTATTTGTGCTGTAGCAACTGGTAAGCCTCTATATGTTTTGCCATCAAACTTAGTTCTAAATTTCTTATCGGGAAGTGCTGATACATTAGATGGTGTGCCAGCTGGTAAAGATGCATTTGCATTTGGGTTTGCAACCGTGTTTGAAATTACATCCATATCAGGACTACTAGTAGTTTTAAAATCATCTATTGTAAGTCCAACATCACCGCCTTGTAAAAAGTATGTTCTATCTTTAGGACTAGATTGTCCTGGAATTACTTCTGTACCCGGTAATAAGTTTGGTTTTTGTAAATTTGCTTCTGTATTTCTTGGAGCATTATAAAATCCTTCTTTACTCTCTGGACGTTTGGACCAAGTTGTAGGAAGTATAAATGAATCTTCTTCTCTAGCAATAGGGAAGCCAAGTTTAATACCGCCGCCTGTTTTAGATCCAATAACTGCACCTGCTCTGGACACTATCTGTCTTTCAATCTCATCTCTATATTCATCTACGTTTAAGTATGGGAAAGCATTAGTTACAACGTTTGCACCATTAATTGCAATATTACCTTGATGTGTATCAACTAAAAATGTAACTCTTTCTTCATCTACTAGTACATTACCTTGTTGTCTGCTAATGTTAGCACTTGGTGTTAATTGATTTGCACTTGTTCCGTATATGTTGTATTGCTCTTTACTAACATAAGTAACACCACCTGTTTCATATGGGTGTCCTATTGCATGTCCGTCTACTAATAATGTATTTGCTGTAGGAATACTTTCTACTTTAAAACTGTGATTGTAATATTCAGGATCGTAATTATAAATCTTAACAGCATTTCCTACAATGCTACTGAGCTTATCAGCTGAATCTATGCTGTATGAATGATTTGCTTTTGTAGTAACCTCTATTTGGTCGCCTACGAATGTTGCATTACCATATAAGTCCTCAGTGAATGTAAGTGCTGTACCTGTAGTAATTGCAATATTGTTCGCTGTTACAATTTCTGTTGTACTATTAATTGCTATAATTTTAGTAGATATATTTCCACCAGTTACAATCATGCCAGGGAATAAACCATCGCTACCTGTTGCAAGTACTAATGCATTACTGTCTGTTAATGTAGTACTTGAACTATCTGTAATAGTGTATAGTCCAGTATATGCTCCAGGTATTTTTATTGTTTTGTTACTAGTATTATAATCTCTAACAACATGCTGTCCGCTGAATCTACCCATGTTCTGTAACTTAATAGTTTGTTGTTGTGTTAGACTTGTTATTGTTGCATCTGTTGTTACACTAGTTGCATCTTGAATTACAAAACTAATTGCATTACTGTTTGCAGTAATATCGCCTTTAGGTATCTCAAAAGAAGTAACAACTTTAGATGTAAGTTCTGCACCTACATAATCTGGAGTTTGGTTTACAAATTCTATAGCGTCACCGCTTGATAATGTAACTGCTGTATCTAACTTAACTTCTAACACATTAGTATCTTCTGCAAACTTTTTAAATGTTATTGTTGTATTGTCAGCTATTGTTATTGCACTACTAACTGTAATTGTGTCTTGGTCTGTTATACTTGCAATAGATATTGATCCATTGTCTATACTGGATTGTCCAGTCTCTGTTAATAACATGCCTACTTCTAATCCGTCTGTTGAACCTTTGAGGTTAACTGTTGTAGAACTTGAAACTGCATCGGATATCATTCTGATACTTTTGTTTTTGTTGTACGTTAGTCCAACAACTTTAACTAACTCTGGATCAACGCCTGTTGCTTTAAGTCCAAGTCCTGTGCCAAGTGTTGTTGTACCACCGTTACCAAGTTTTATTGTTTTCTTATTACTTACTGATGTGCTAACTGTATCTGACCAAACTGTTGTGCTGGTATAAGTTACATTTGAATTAACTACATCTTTGACTGTTTCTGTTTTTAAATTTGTTATCTGGAAAACATTTCCGTTCATGTTTCCACTATCTGCATCTGTTATTTTAACATACGCATTTGGAATAATATTTGCGCCTGCAACTCTATCAGCATTTTCATACTTAATTGTAACAACATCACTTGCTAATCCAATAGTTTGTGTGCTATCAGTTACATCTAGTGTTGCGTTACCACTTGCTAAACCATTTATAAAGAATGTATTAGTTGTAACATTTGCTGGTGTAAATGCTGTACCAGTTGCGTATCCTAAGTTGTGTCCTGAGAATTTAATATTACCTTTAGTATATCCATGATTCTCAGAATATACTTGTACAGGATATGTGCCTGTTGCATTTGCTGTTTGCGTTTTGCCATAGTTAGCAAAACTTAAAGTAGACTTAGGTATGCTTGTAGCCATGCCACTCATTATAGATGAGTTAGAATATAATGTTACTTCTTTAAACTGTGGATTAACACTTGCAACTTCAAACACATTTCCGTTTAAGTTACTTGAACCTGTGTCAATAAATTTGAGGTAGTCGCCTGCTCTAACGCCGTCTATTGCACCGTTCTTAATTTTGAATGCTGTTGTACCGTTGTGATTATATGTGCTTGTATCGGCCTCTACGCTTCTGTATAAGTCCATTGGAGTTGTGGTTGGAGCCAAATGTGCTGTTGCTGGAACACTAACATTACTGTAACTATCGTAAGTTAAGTTAGTAATGTTACCACTCAATGCAGGTTGTATTTTTGATATGCCAACTAGTTTAGGATGATTGTAAACAATATTACCTATAGTAATTGTTTCATCATACAATCTATTTTCATTATTCCAAACTACAACTTCTCTGTCTGTATCAGGAATAGTTGTATCATAAATCTTTTCACCGTTTGCAAATCTTAAATTAGCAGTATCATCTCCTAATATACTATTACCTTTTAGTACTAGTACAAAGTCATAAAATTCTGTTTGGTCATAATCAGCACTAATGTTTCCTATATCATTACTATCACTTATGTTTGTACTAAGTTGATAATCTGTAAAGTATTTTAATGTACCTGTATCTGCATTGTTAGTAACATAAGATACATTGGCGTCAACTGCCGATAGTTTATAAACATCAAACTCGCCATGTTCTGACCTAGCCATATGCACTATGCTATCTTGTGCAGGAATCTCACTTGCTTTTCTTGAGGTTCTATCAAACAAGGATTCAAAGTTTAATATATCATATGCTTGATAGTCTACATTGTATTTGCTCATATAACCTGCGTTGGGCAATGGGTTATATTTTTTATCTGTTATACCAGTAAAGTCTGCTTTTGTTGTTGTGGGCCATAAGCCTTTCTCAGACATGTCTCTAGGTCTAACAACTAAACGTGTTGGATCATCAACATCAATTAGTAGTGTTGCGTCTGACTTACTATCTGGAGTAATATCAAACGTTCTCATTTGTTGTAGTTTGGCGGCTAAGGCATCACTTGCCTCAACTTTAATATTTAAACTACTGCCTGGTAAATCTTTTTGGTATGCATCTACAAAGTCTATACTTGCTCTTTCATCTACAATAATTTTAGAATCAGCTGATAAGTTACCACCTGGTAATGCTTGTACATTTGCAAAGTTAATATATGAATTAACAGTATCACTTGCTATGCTTGTAACTGTGTATAATGGATCAGTTACTCTTTCTTCTAGTTTAGTACCGTCAATGTAAACATCAATGTGCGGATATGTTCCGTTTATAAGTGTTAAGTTATCTGTAGCAACATTACCTGCATTTGTTAATTCGTCACTTCTACTTAATGGTGCAAAAGTAAAACTAGTGTTACCACTTTCAACTAAACTATTGTTAGTAATAGTTGTTCTACTTCCTGAATCAAATTCCCAATCATGAGAACCAGCGGCTCCAACAATATTACCTGTTGTAAGATTTGTATCTACTGTAGCCGTTACATCATTAAATGTTGTGCTGTTAGCACTCTCAAAACTAAATCTCTGTCTTGGTTGATATCGTTTTGCTTCTAAATCTAAGTTTGCTAATCCACTGCCTGCAAGTGTAAAGTCTGCACCTCTAAGTGTAATAGTAAAGTTTTCTGTTGTTGCATTTGCTATACGTTGTGACGTTGCTGTTATTATACTATTACCGCTTGTTACACCAATGTCTGCTGTAATTGTTGGATCTAATGGCACGTTAGCCATTGTAGTATTAATTGCCGCTACAACATTTGCAACCATTTGTGCATTACTGGCACCACCACTTGCTACTGTTGTTAAATCAATAGTAGTCGATTGATGACTTGCATTTGCATGGTGGTCAGTTATTGTAAAGTTAGCAACACTAGTTAAGTCACCTGTATTAGTAATATAGGTATTACTTGTAGCAAATGGTTGTTGATATGCTGTACTAATATTTGCTGTTAATAATTGTGCCGCAATAACTGTTACTGCTGGATTAATAGTGTAACCGTATCCTGGCTCTGTAATATCTACTGTAGTAATTTTACCGTCTTGTCCGATATTAACTGTTGCTTGAGCAGTAGTACCTCCACCGTATGAGAAAGTCCCTGGAATCTCTGCTGGTGGTGGTTCAATTTCTAAGAATGGTTTTTGGAAGAATTTTGTTTTTCTATCTAATACTTCAACTTCCTTAACTTTACTAACTATATCTTCTGGGTATGCAATCTGTATAAGTTGCCTTTCGTTAGTAATTTCCGATTCATTAACTTTTATATCTAAACTTTGTTTATTATCTACGTCACCAAATTCTCCGAATTTAAGTGCCCACTCATCATAAACTTGAACACTACCTGGTACTAAAACTTTATCACTGTTAAGTAATATTTTTAATGCATTTTGTGTACCTTTACTTCTAATCATTCCCATATAGAAATCATATTGGTCATCTTGTGTAAGTTCAAATTCTCTTAGATATTTTCTTTCTTGATATCCGTATTGTCTTCTACTTGCTTCGTATAATTGTTTTTGTACTGGAACATGACCAATCTCATTATATTTGCCCATGTCACTTGCTAACGTATCAAAGTTAGGTAATAGTTCTGAACCTTGTATAATAAATCCTTCTGCAGATAAAGTTCCGTTCCATGCTTTAGTACGTTTTGCTTTAATTTTTAATCTTGATTGTCTTTGGTTTAATACATCATCGTATATTGTATCACCAAATATAGTTTTATTTGAAATTAACAAACTATGTTCAATTTCATTTGTGTATAACAATGCGCCGTATAATTGTTTTCCTTCCGGAGGACTAATAGAAATAATTTGACCATCTCTAATTATTTCACATTCCATAGGACTAATTTTCTTACCTTCTTCATCCAGTAAACTAAATTGTCCTTGGTCAATATCTTTTATCTCACTAACTTTTCCTACAGGAGCAATAAATGTAATTTTGCTTGCCGCTGGACTTAGGTTAATTGTGTTACCTGCACTCCATTTACCAATACTCCAAAACAAGAATTGTCTTCCTGAATAGACCCAATCATTTACGTCTGCAATCTCATCGTTGTAGTCTCCGAAGTTGTAACCTTGTTTCTCTTGTAATCTTCCTAAACTTACTAGGAAGTCAAATACTTCTGCTACTGTATCATACTCTGTACCGTATTCAACTCTTTCTGTAATACCTGTACCTCGTAAATAGTATGTTGCCTCTGCACCACCTACTGTAGGCAATGTGCTAAGTCTAGTCCAAATTTCTGTATTAGTTACAACACTTCCAGCTGGAGCGGCGGCTTTTGCTCTAAAGAAATTGTACCCACTCTTAATAATTTCGCCTGAAGCGTATTGAACAGTTCTATCATATGTTCCCGGATTAACAGGTTCACCACCAACTTTAACTTGTGTTTTCTCTCTGTTCAAATCACTTGTTTCTATTTCAAAATATTTCTTAGTGCTGTTATATCCAAATATTTTATATTTGTTTGTAGAAGTTAATTGTACTAGTACACCCGTGTAATCATTTGTTGAACTGTAAGGACCAACATGTACATCTACTTGTACATCTTCTTGAGGTAATATTAAACTTGAACTGTTACCAGTTGTGCTATAGTTGTCACTAAACACAGTCATTGTATCTCTGTCAACAAACCCTGCGAACTTATGTCCTAGTTTACTATTAACTGTTTTAAATGGCTTGCTGAATTCTGCTACAGGATTAAGTCCTTGGAATCTCAAGTATGTATCTATAAATTGTGTATAACCAGTATTGGTTTGCAATACTGCATTCGCATCTACACTACCATGTACAGTTGCGTTTTTGACTTTGTAACGTTTGTACGTTGTCTTGTCAAGTAATTGGTTGGTGTTTGCAGAACCACGTATAATTTTTCCAGGCTCTGCAAACACACTGGCAAACTTACCGGGCTTGGTAAGTAAAAGGGCCTCTGCTATTGCAAAGGGATATGCTTCAGAAATTTTCCATGCGTTCTCTACAGGAGCGCCATCTCCAAATTTCCAATTCTTTCCTGCTAGTGTAGTATCTGCACTATAGGCTATTGTATTTGTACTTGTAAGTTTATAATTTTGTGTACCGCTTTGATGTGTAGCAGTACCTGTAGCATTAGTACTTTGACTTGTAGGTGTAAAGAAGTATTTAGGACCTACTGTAAATGGATATGCAGGTTTTAAGTTGCTGTCCAATGTTGCTACATAATATCTTGTTCCACTTGGGAATTCAGGTGTTATACCATAACGTGTATTAAATTCATCTAGGTCACCTGTTGCAGAACTATATTCAAAGTCCTCAACAAATTCTCCTGTTGGTAAACCACCTACTGTTGTTCTTGTTACAGTCTTTAAACTGTAACCACTTACTAATCTTTTAATTGCACTGGTGTTGTCTAATCTATCTGTATAACCGTATGGTCCATAAACTGGTAAGCCATCAAATGCCCAACCTACTATAGGTGAGTGGCTGTCTGTTGCCCAACTGTTTAGTCCAACTGTTTGTGGACTAGGTTGTGCATAACCATATATGTTATTTGATTTAACAAAACCACCAGCACTATCCATGCTCACATCGTTTCTGTACAAGTGAGTATATGTGAATGAGTTGCTTAATGAGTGTGCGTTGCCTGTACTGGCATTAAATATTTGTGCTCCATTAACTGCAACACCTACTGCTGTAGATCCTGTGCTAGTTGCTGAGCCAAAATTACTTGCACCTGTATTACCAGTATTTGTACTGATAGTATACGTTGATGATTTATCTTCAATTATATTTGTATTATCTGTTGTTGGGAATGAACCAGTTGTATGATTTAACAATCCGTTTGCAGTAATATTTAAAATTGTGCCACTGTCTAATTCTGCAACACTTAATCCATCCACAGTCTCTATAAATGAAGTTGCATTTGCAGTAGCAGTTCCTGTTGTTGTTTCTACCCAACTAATAGTCTTAGTTGTTGCTGTAGTTGATATAATATTTGCAGGTGCAATTAAGTCTGCATTTGCATCAACAGGTATTTCTAATTTTAATCCTATTCTTCTATAAGGATTATTTGTTTTATATTTGTTGTTTGTAACATTCTCGTTATCACCTTGTCTAATAATACCTTCTTCTAAATCTTTCCATAAAGGCGTATTATTTAAGCCATAGTCGGTGTATGTTGAAGTAATGTATTGAGTATCGAACCAACTTGGCTTCTTAACAAAGCCTATCATTTCCCATGGATGAGTATGTGGTCTTTCTGTATCGTAACAGGCTTCAAATATTCCTCTCCAATATCCAGGACTTGCTGTACCGGCGTTGTAGTTCCATGTAAAGTAGTTTGATGCTTCATAGTATTCGTTGATTACAAAGTCTACATCATTTCTATTAATAAACTGATTAAAATTGTTTCTTAATAAGTTGTAATAGTTAGTTCTGCTTAGTCCTGTGTCTGTTCTAAAACGACCAGGTCTAACTGAATGGATATTCAAATCATAATGGGTATCTTTTTTCCTAAAGGTATCTGTAATACCATTCCAAATACGTTTTTCAAATTCTAATAGTATGTGGTCATGTATATCATTTGCGGCAACTGTTTTACTACCGTCATGTCCTACAATAACATTAATTGCTTCTTTAAAACTACTATCAGATATAATCTCTGGCTTACATGCAGGATACAATCCCATAGCACTTGGCGTAGGAGGTGTTTGACAACTTTCTCTGTCTTTATCATATATTCTAAATTTAAGTGTATTGCCTAATGTTAATATATAATCTTCTGTAAAGTTTACTGTATTAGAAGTTGTTGTACTTGTTACTGTATAATCTTCTTCTGCATCTAATAATTTTTCTATGCCGTCTGATCCTGTATCATACACATATAAACTATTTTCAATTTTAGATAAGTCACAGTACTTGTTTAATAAAACTGCTTTTGTTAGAATGTTATTAACTACGACTTTTTGTTCATCATACTTGTCACCAAATGCCGCCATGTAACTAAAGTCAAAAACATTCTTACCTTGATTGTAACTAATAACTGCTTCTAGAACAAACTCTAAACTGTCACCGTAACTTTGGTTAGACGTATCATTATTGTCTACATAATTTTTAATTTCTTTCTTTAATCTGTTTTTATACTTTACATACTCAGCACTATTAAAGTCCAGTGAGTCTTTGATATTAAATTTGTCATTACTAAACAACCAACTTGCCATTTGCAAATCATCGTCTGTTTGTATAATCTTATCTGCATAAGTGTTACTTACTTTTATATCTGTAAAGTTATTTGTGCCTAATGGCTCACCTGTAATATCTTCTTGATTTCTTACTAGGTTATAAAATTGTTCTAAGTATTGTGGCTGAGCAACTGTTTCAATATCTAAATTGTTTAAGTTACTGTGCCAACTTAGTGGTAAATGATATCTACCTTTGCGGTTTGCATCTTTAATAAATCCTGTTGTAGATTTTGTTTCAACATCTATAATATCATTTTTAGAAAATGTAAAGGTTCCAAATGTAATTGCTATGTGCGTTGAGTTATAACTAAATTCTTTATTTCTTACACCATTAATGTAAACTCTGATACTGCTTTCGTCAACTTCAGGTTTAGCAGTTATTTGCCATATAGTTCTTTTGTCATTAACATCAGCATCAGAAACAATATGCCTATCTTCAACTTTTTGATTAGTCTTTTCTTGATGTGCTTTCCAACTTGTTTCTTTAACTATATTTCCATTAGATAATGCTTGACTATAATAAATGTAACCATTCATATAAGTTTTTTCTGTACCACCAAATGCAATGTATGAATATAAGTCTGTTTCTAAATCGTTATCAAATACTATTTCACTAAAGTTATTAAAGTTACTATAAGTTAACGGAAAGTTTAAAATTTTGTCGTTTGGCTTAGAAGCATCTGCTTCTTTGTAACTAAATATTTTTGTTCCTTTAAAATCACTCTTAGGATATATTGAATCGCTGTTTAATGCAATGCCTTTATAATCGTAAGCATTAAATAGGATTGGTGTATTAACTTTATTCTTTTGTTGTCCTTCAATCCATTTTGTACCGTTCCAGTAGTATTCAACACCTTGCTTTCTAGCACCAAATTTAACACTTATAACATCGCCAATAGTTGCTGTATAACTTTCTTCTGTTAAAGTTACTAATGAAGGATCAGCACCGTTACTGCCAATTGTGTACACATGTTCTGCAATAGCAGTAGATTCATTTGGGAATATTATTCTGTTACCAACTTCTAATGTTACTCCGTCAACTACACCACCGTTAGGTCTGCCTACTACTTCTGCATAAGTGTTATCAAAGGATGCAATTTCTATTGCGTCTACACCTTTACTACCAAAATTAAACAGTTCTATATCTCTGTTAAATTCTATAATTGGTCTTACTGCTCGTTTACTTTTCTTAGGTAATGAATCACCTGCATCTAAAAAGTTTTGTCTGTGATACCAAAAGTTAATTCTACTCCAAACATTATTATCTTTAGCACCACGTTCCATCATTATATAGTCATTAACTTCTTGAGTGTTATCACTATCATATGGACCTATATCAAATGCACCCACGCCACCTACAACATATTGTAGTTGACTGCCAACTGGTGTTACATAGCCATCCCATAATGGTCTACCCGAAGTTGAGTCTACTTGATTCATATTTGAATAAGAGAAGTTATCAACGTCTATGTAGTTTTCTATACCAACTAGTCCACCTGATTTAAATCTTGTATCTTCTGCATTGTTATTAGTGTTTATTAATGTATCTGATGCAGTATCTATAATAGTTCTATCAAACAGTATATAATCTTCTGTACTAAATGTTGTAGCAAAGTTTTGTTCTTTGTCTATTAATATAATTTTATCGCCTACACCTTCAACTACCCAACGTGTATCATCTAAATATGTTGCAGGTATAACATAGTTTCCACTAAAGGAAACTACCATACCATTTTTAAATACTGTACCATCTGGTGCTGTATAACTTGCCTTGCCTAATATGTCTGTTTCAATGTTTATTGAATTTGTACTTGTACCAGATATAATTTTTGCTGTGGGTCCTGTTGGACTCCAAAAGTATTCTTGATAGTTAATGAACTTATCAATGTTAATAGGAGGTAAAAAACTATAAAAGTTAGAATCAAATAATGTATTTTGATTTTGTGTATCTACACCGTAACTTTTTAAAATATTTAAAAAGTCTTGATAGAACATTGCATTTTCACTTTCACCTGTTGACTGATTAATGTTATTAGTTACAGGTTCGAGACTGTATTTGTCTCTAGTTGGATTATGCTCTATTTTATAAGTATCACTGGTGTCAAACACAGAGTAGTCTTTAGAACCAACATAAGCACTTATGTTTTCAATATTTGCTTTAGAAAATAATTGCTCAACAGTTGTATCAAAAAAGTTTTTGATAGTTGTTGTTTGGTTAACTACTGGTAGTTTTGTATATTTCTTATCTGCCACTTAATTTCCTGTTAATAGCCTGAGCCACTAGATCCGCCACTCGAGCCTGAACTTGAACTTGAAGAGCTTGTACCAGTAGTATTGTTAGTTACGTCTGCATTAGCAGTCGTTGATGTTGCAACATTTGTTTCTACAACATAGTTACCATGATAGAATGTTATACCGTTTGGCATATAAAATGTTTTACCAAAGAACACATGTGTATGCGATGTACCATTGCCTACAAAGTTTGCCGCTTCAGCCGAAGGATATAAAGGATAGTATCCGTCTATAGCATAAGGGCCAATTGCTTCTGTGCTGTTGTCATAACTAGTAAATGATTGTGTACCTACTGTTGAAGGTTTTAAATTATCTGCTGTTAGTTTGTCAACTATATCTACATCTGTAACTTTTGCTGTACTTAAAAATAATTCATCTGAGTCGCATTTAACTTGGAATAAATCTCCAAATTTACCGCTACTTGTTTTAGGCACAATAACTATACTTCCAATTGCATTACCAACTTGCTGATGAATGTAACTACTTAATTCTGTAAAGTAGAATGTATCACCGAAGTCCCAATTATCAACTGCAAAGTATTTGTTTACTGCCTTAATAATATTTGTTTTAATCTCGTTATCACTTAAACTTGTTCCTGGTAGTCTTACTACTTTAAACCTTGCTTGTAATGTATTAGCGGCATCGTCACCGAATAATAATTTAAACCTACCACTCTTAAATAGTAGTTGGTCACTTGCAGTTTTAAATTGCTCTAGGATAGCAAATTCATTTTCTAATTCAGCTGAAGTAGGTTCAATGGGCCATGCAGTTCCAGGCACATTAAGATATGCTTGAACTCTGTCATTGTATGTTTCTGTTAGCATAAACATTTCATGTACATTACTAACACTAGGATCAATCCTCATGCTGTTGTCTGCGATATGTTGCCATTTAAATATTACACCTTCTTGTGTTGCTGATTTAGTATTTTGTGTAAATGACTTACCATGTCTTGCTCTATGATTTGAACTTTCATAATGTTTAACAACGTTCAAGTTTGTACTACTGTATGTCATAATGTATACTTTTTTAGTATCTACTGCATAAACTTTCTTATTGTGCAACTTACCACCAATGTTAGTGTTATCAAATGTATCTATAATAGTTTCTTTCTTGACCATAAAGTATTCATAGTCTGATACTGTATAAACTGTACCTGTATTATTTGTTGCATCACCGGTTGAGTCTCCTGCAATTTTAGTGTAGTCTGCATTAAAGTTTACACCATCTTCTCTTCTTAAATCTAGTATTCCTGCTTTAACAGGTTTTGTATATGTGTAACCATCGAAACTATTAAAGTCTTCGAATATGATTACATCACCAGTTGCAACAAATTCTGCAAACTGGATTGGATTGTCTGGGCTGTCATCACCTGTAGTATTAACTGGTGTGACTTGTACTTTTCTTGGATCTGTATATCCGTCACCATAAGAAAAGTTTCCAACTGCTGAATACACAATTGGTTTTGTTAATCTATCTCTATCATTAATATATGTAATTGTTAGTTTGTCTTTACTTGCTAGTCCTGAACTATCAATTGCATAATGTCGTTTAGTATTAAAATTACTAATTCTTAATGTACCTGTTTGTGCAGACACATTTGCATTTGTTACTTCAATATGACCACTACCTAATACATTACCGTTGTTAAAGTTTGTGTTGTTAAATCTATAACTAACATTACCACTAGCATCTAAAATATTTGAACCAAATGTTGTGTTACTAAAGTTTATAACAATGTTACTTGGTAAACTATGTACAACACCTGTGTTATTAGCAATAGTAACGTTTGTGTTGCTTGTTAAGTCTGAGGTATCAAAGTTAGTACCTAACTCAATAATTGCATCTTGTACAAAGTTATTTGCACTAGAATCAGAGTTTACATATAGTCCAAAGTTACTAATAAGTTTTGCTTCTACTTGGTCGTATCTTGTATCTCTATTTTTTAGAGGTATGTTAGAAAATTGTTGTCCTATGGCTGTTGAATACCATGCATCACCTAAATAGTCTGGTGTTGAATCGGTATCGGTCCATTCAAAGGTTTCCTCACTTCTAGATTTATTATTAAGTGTAGTAATTTCAACAGTATCATATTTTGCAGTACCTGTAAAACTATCTACTATTCTGTTTGTATTAACATTATAAAATCTAACATCTTCGTAACTTTCAAATACATAACGTATGCCTCGAATAGTTACATCATATCTATTGCTTAATGTATCAACAGGAACGTAAGTAAATTTTAATAACCAACTTTTGTCTCTGCCGTTACCGGATTTATCTTCTGCATTACCAATAGTAAAATCTGTTCCAGATGAAACGTCATTGTTAGCAATAACATAAAAACTATTACTGCTTGGATTATACCCTAATGCAAAACTTTGTTTCAAGTTCATAGCAGTTGTAATTGCTGTTATTTCTGTATCAAAGAATTTTTTCCTTAATGTTGTAATAACTGCTGTTCCTCTCCACCCTTCTGGTACATTTTCACTTATTGTAATTGGACCTTGCACAACTGTACTATTACTAACACGTTTGCCATTGTCTCTAATGCTTTTAATCTTTACCCATTTATTTTGTGTAATATCTGCAGGGTTTTCAAATCTAATTAAATGCCCGGGCTGTATAATCTGCAAAGTTGGATTTGCAATATTTACATCTGTAGTTGTTCCTGATGCTGTAAATGTTTCTGTTAAATAACCTGTTACGTTTTCTGCTGTTTTAGGCAACGTATGCCATATAATGCCATATAAGGATAAATTAAATTTATTTGGTTCTCTGTCTAACCATGCATCTCTAAAGTTACTATATATGAAATCGTTAAGTTCCAACTTCTTTAAGTATGTTGGAAGCAATTTTGTAATTTGTTCTAGTGGACTATTGTTGTTATCAATAATAAAGTTTGCACTTAGATTACTGTCTTCGATAAACAACGCACCATCTTCTGCTAATACGTTTGTTGTTTGGAACGTACTAGTTGGATCTGAGATATCAATATATCTACTATGTCCAGCATGTGTTCTATTTGTTACTTTTAGTTTTGAAATATTAGTACTTTTACTTAAAGGTAGCACTTGGTAGTCTTGTGCAGATACCATTCTGTCTTGAGCATAAAAAGCCTGAGGTGCTCTTTCTTTTATACCTTCAATTGTTTCTTCTGGAAGACTGTTATTTAAACTGCTTTGTAATCTTAATGTTACTGTAAGAACATAAGACGTTCCTGCATTATTAATGTAAGGAATTTGTATTACAACATTGCCAACATCGTCTGGTTGTATTTGATATCTTTCAGGGTCTGATTTTCTATAAAAGAATTTGTATAAGCCAATTGGAACCTGTGCAAAGTTTCCATCTGCAAACTGTAAGTTAATTCCACCGTCGCCTCTGTTTTGTATAGCATACAAACTAGACGTTCCTACTGCTTTAGTATTATACTGTAATGTTTGACCAACTGTATTAGGAACTTTAACCCATTTAATTAATGAATTTCCTACAGCATCTACTTGTTGTAAATATGTATCTGTTTCGTTGATGTTCTCTACTGCAATATTTACTTGTCTGTTTTCTACAGGATCAACAAAGTTTAAATCTTCAGTTTGTAATACACCTTGTTTGAACATTAAGAAGAAACCATTATTTTTACTGCTTAGTCCTAAGCCGTCATTTCTATGAATCATTCCAAAGTTATTTGTTGTATCTGGATGTTTTTCAAAAATTACCTTGTTATCTAAAAAGTCTGCATTAACAAATTCAAAGTCTCGTTCGACTCCGTTTACATTTGATTTAAATGCATGTACTAATGGACTTGTAACTGGTGTATTAATTTCATATAAGTCTGTTACTATATCGTCTATAGTTCCTGTCTTTACAGGCTTGCTGAATCTGTTTACATTTCCAAATGCACTATTCAATACTGTAATAAATTGTTCGTAACTGTCTGAGTTATTTGCATCGTTCCAGTTTATTGTTCTAGCAGATAGTTCTGTGCCTAAACTGTCTGTTAATGGTTCAGTAGTTGACATGCTGACAACTTTCATTAAACCACTTGCTCCAATATTTCTTTTTGGATTGTATCCTAATTGTCTAGCAAGTTTGTAAACACTATCTTTTCTTTCTGCTGTTTCTAAAAAGTTTTCCCTTGTGTTTACATCCATTCTAAATGAAATACTTTGTGCCAAATAGGCAAGTAATTCTATTATAGCAATAAATTCTGAACTTTCAATATAGTCATTGAAATTTTCAGGGAAATTAGTTTTAATATATTCGACCATTGCTGAACGCATTGTCTCGAAGTCATATGCTTGGAAGTCAACTTGGCTGTATGCCTGATAGGCTACTTCCCAATCTTCCGCCGCAAATAAGTTGTTCTGTCTATTGTTTACTGCCATGTTTAAATCTCTTGGTCTGTCCTAGCATATTCAAGAAATAATCTATCTTCAGCTAGTGTTGGCAAAAATTTAAGTTGGACTTGTACTCTTATTAAATGGTCTAAAGTTTGTGTAAAGACTTCGTCAATCTCTACTCTAGGATCTTTTTCTATAACTCTTGTTACTTCCTCTTTAACTTCTTCTATAACGTACTGGTCTAAAGGATTCATCAATATATCATAAATTGTAGTTCCAAAGTTAGGTCTCATCACTCGTTCACCTTTTCGTGATTTCAGTTCATTAAGTAAATCTTGTTTAATTAATTCCCCGTCTATAAGTGTATAAGGTGCCCTAACCTTTCCTACTGTACTAAACCCTTTGTATATGTTTGCCATACTGATATTTATCACTAATCGTTAAAACTAGTTTTAATACACCACTTTTTGAAGTGCTGTTATTCTATAGCGATAAGTACATGTAGGAGCAAGATGAAAGTCTTGTATTGTTTTACTCAATTCACACAGGGATAATATGAAAAACGTATTAGAACGATTCGAAAACATCGTACAACTTGCGTATTCTACAAACAAGGAAATTCAATCCAAAGGATACGACGATGCCGTAGGTTACGGCCCAAGATTCAGAAAAATGTTACATAAGAATGGCAAACGAGTTCATTCAATGGGTATATATGATTATTACACAAAGAAATTTGTGTTATTTGAAATGGTTAACATGGTTGGACAAAAAGATAAGATCCCACCAGAGTTCGCCCAAATGGAGAGACTCGTAAAGGATGCCGTTAGCGCCTAAAAAAAATATCGTGTTTGTTCACGGTAGTGGGCAAAGTCACCTAAGTTTCAATTTCTTGGAGTTGTGGTTACCTGAACATAGGTCACTATGTTTTAATTACAGCACACAAGAAGAGCCTGAGTACATCTTGAAACGATTTAAAATGTTATTAGATTTACAATTTGGCAAAGAACCGGTGCATATTATTGCTCACAGTTATGGTTGCTTAATAGCATCACTAATAACCAAAGAGTATGACAATGTGCAATCACTTATAGCACTATCAAGTCCATGGGGAGGCTCGAGAGCCGCTAAATGGCTTAATATGGTTTTTAGAGAAAGTAAACTGTTTGAAACCACTAAACCGGGAAGTCCTCTTTTAAAGGCAATTGCCAGTCTAAAGTTAGATTTTCCGATAACTAATATTGTATCCACAGGAACAAAGTCGTCGGCAAATGCTTTAGCAGGGCTAGGAGCAACACCCAATGATGGATTACTAACTTTGGAAACACAACGAGCAGTACCAAAGGGTTTTGTTAATTGTGATACAATAGATTTAGAAGTTAGTCATAACGAACTGCTAATGTCAATGGACGTAGTAGAACTAATTAAAGAGAAAATATTCGATGGAACAACAAACAACACTGAATAATACCTTAGAAGAAGAACTTCGAATAATGCTTGTAGAACAGAATAACGAATGCAATGCATTAAGAAAACAAATAGAAGCAATGAAAAAAATGATTGCCGAAGAGCAAGAAGGAAAATATCGTGCTTATATTAAATATGCAGATTTGCAAAAAGAGTTTTCACAGTATAAAGCATTGAACGACGAAGATTATTAAAGTTCGGATCCGAACATCTCAATTTGTCTACGTTTTATACGTTGGGCCATAATTCCCCAACCCATGCCAACTGCATTAGGAGTTTCTGATTCTAAATCGTAGATATCTGGCATACCAAATAATAGTGCTTCAAATATACGTCTCTGTTTTAAGGTTGGTCTAAATGTACTGTTAGTTACCCACTTCTGCATTAGAGACGGAATTAGTCTGTTAGTTTGTCCGTTAAGTAATACATTTTTAATTTCGCTGTTCATCCAATTTGAAGAACCAACACTATTACCAAATAGTACCGTAGCCAACATAGCATTCTTACTCATGTTTGCGCCAACTAACGTACCTGCCATAAACTTACCTGAATTACTAAGCCCAGCACTTCCTAATTTTTGAGCAATGTTATTGGTCATAGCAGATTCTAGTCTATGAATAATTGTATTCTTTGTACCGTCTATTTTATAACTGCCTTTTGATCCTAGTATTGCAGATATACCATGTCTAGGTAAGTCTGCTTCTAACGTGTTCATAATTATGTCTGCATACTCATTAGCACCTTTGCCCATACCAGGATTTTTAAATCCGCCTTGTGGATCTATTATTTTACCACCACCAAACATTGTTACGCCTGAACTGATTTCGTTAGGATCTAATACATGTCCTAGCCCAACAATTACATCACCGCTACTGTTCTTCATTGGTGTAGGTAAGTTACTACCACAACAAGCCATAACTTTAGCACCAGCATCTGCCATGCCGTTATCATCCATTTGACTCATCATTGTTGTAGCCGGAGTACACACATTTTTTAATTTACTTGGTTTATAGTTAGGCGTTGCAGTTGGTGTTGGTGCAGGTGTAAATCCTGTTCCCACATCTATACTACCGTCTGCATTAGATACTATTGCTGGTTTTGTATCTGTTTGTGTTATAGCATTAGTTGGATTGTCTTTGATTGCTGTATCTGATGATGACATTTTTTTAGAATCTTGTGTGAGTGCTGTTGCTGTAGCATGACCAACCCAAGGTTCTCTAGTAGGAGTAATTTCAATAATACTTTTAAATTCTGTTGGCTCACCTTCACGCACACCATCCGTTGGTAAAGGATTACTTTCTCCAGGATTGGCTTCATCATAATCAAATGCAGGTTTTTGTATGCTAGGATCTTCATGTGTTATTTCGGTAAATGCTTCTACGTCTAGAGCTTCTTCTGCCTGCTCAGCACCACCGCCATTGTTTAAGTTCACATTGGAACCTATTACATTATTATTGCCGCCTGCTTGGGAGTTAATTTCTCCAGTGGCATTTTCCATAATTTCTGCACCACTTATAACATGTTTGTTTGCAACTTGAATATGTCCATCGCCGCCTGAAGTAATCATATACCTGCTTAATGCTTTACTACTAATTAAATTTTCTGCTTTTAATATAGAATCATGTCCTGCTAATGTTTCTATGTCATTACCAGCACTAATTTTTATATCACCAGTCTTATCTGAAAATGCTCCAGCATTAATATTAATTTGTTCTCCTGCTTCGAAGTTAATATTTCTGTCTGCTCTTATATTAATGTCTTGTGTAGAACGCATATTAATATTTTCATCACTGAATACATGTATGCTACCACTCTCTGCCAATTCAACCCATGCAGTTCCTTTGCTGTTTATAATGTAGATAATACCATTTGTATCATCCATTAGTATTTGATTACCTAATGCTGTTCTCAAACGTATATGTCTTTGTTCTAAATTGTCGTCCATGACAAACTGATGTCCGCCACGTCTATTTGTTCCGTCTTTTTTACCTGTTATTAAACTAGGCTCTTCTGGTCCAGGTGTTAATATACCAAATACTTGTGAAGGACTTTCTCTCCTAGCACCCGATGTTGTTGTTCCCCTAATAGGGTCGTTTATTAATCCTTGGTCTAATATAGATTTTGCAAAAATATGATGTAAAGGTCTTGAAGCCTTCTTGCCATGATCCGGATCATCTTCTCTTTTATTTTTTTCTGCTACTGGTAAAGGTAAACTACTACCGTATGTTGTTCCTGAAGGCATACCCGGTACCATGTGTTGCATTTGGTCAGGGAACAAGCAACCTATAATAATAGGAAACTTTTTCTTACCATCGCCAAATATAACTAAAACAAAGTTTCCTGGATCTGGTGGTACCATCCACATACCATAAGACTTCATAGTCTCGTCATAACTTTGTACATTCTTTCCTATTTTTTCACTAGGTGTACTTCCTGCAAACGGAGAACTCCAATAGCAATTAAAATAACCAGTGGGGTCGTCTCTGTCTTTACTCAGCATAGGAATATATACTGTGATACGTCCGCTGTTAGTTGCATCTTTAGGTCTTACAATAACTTCGCCTACATATATGCCGTGGTCAAGTTCTGCACTTGCCCTTAATTTTTCCGTAGGATTTTTACGTCTATGGTCAAATAAATCTGGTCTATATGCCATTACCCGTTACCTCCTGTTTGTGCCGCTTCTCGTTCTTCTGCTTTTCTTCTAGTTTGCTCAGCATTGTAGGCGTCTGCCTCAGCCGCCGGATCAAAGTCATCTCCGTCACCGTAATCTACGTTAGTAAGTTTAAATTTGCTTAACGGTAAGGACGTTTGTTTTGGTGCTTTGTCCATATTAACTGTAAACATGCCACTTTGAAACGAACATGTAGTTGCTATAATCATATAAATGCCACTAATAAAGTATGCAGTATCCATCTTTTTTAAATAACCTGTGTTTTCATCTTCATCATCTATATTTGGATCTCTAACTCTTGGTGTTTGCATTGTGAATAAAAAGTAATTTTGGTCTCCGGCTTTGTAATCCATGCCTCTTACTTTGTTTTCTCCTCGTAAGTCATATTCTTCTAGTGCTGTCATTATCTTTTTACCTTTTAACGCTTCTGCATAACTTGTAGGTGAGCCTAAATAGTAAGGATCGCCCCTCACTTTTAATCCTAGATCCATTAGTATAGATTTTTCATTTACATTTTGATACATGTATCCAAACAATGTTGCGGCATTAGTACCGTCACTAGTGTCGCCACTAGTAGAAACAATACTTGGTCCGTACATGCGTTTATTTACAGGTTCAGGACTCAATGCTCCGGAGGCAATCCTAACTTTATTAAGATTGTTTTGATTTTGTTGATAGGATTTTATATTGCCTATAACTATGTCTTTACTACCGCCTTCATCATCGATTATGTCTGCACTATAAATGTATTCACTTGCTTCTGGTTTGTAACCGTCTGTATCTGCTTTTGGTTGAGTTCCGTCGTAGTCTATTTCTGCCAGTACTTTAGCGGTTTTTTCCCTCTGGGGTCTTTTAGCCTTATCTGTTACAAACTCCTTGTATTCTTTATCTGACATTTGTAAATCTTTTTGTAACTTTCTGTTGAAAGGA